>Ga0210003_1000015_pt1 | contig 223726 bp, 206 predicted proteins | sample LantaG_FD_182804 | JGI IMG/M metagenome (GOLD analysis project Ga0210003, IMG submission 182804) | Deep subsurface microbial communities from Baltic Sea to uncover new lineages of life (NeLLi) - Landsort_02402 metaG (SPAdes) (version 2) | ecosystem: Environmental > Aquatic > Marine > Oceanic >... | reverse complement strand
CCTCCAGGGGCGAACGATATTATCGGCGGCTTCTAATCATTAAATTAACAAAATTAATTTAATATGTTAATATACAAGGGGCAGGGTTTACCTCTGTCCAAAGGCAGTTTTGAGTTAAAAAAAGTAAATGAGTAGATGGGTAAATGGGTGGATGAGTGAGTGGAAGAAGCATTCAGCTTTTTTTTTACCAAATCCCAGATCCTACTTTATAACTCCTAAATCTTGCAGTTTTTTTTTATAAATTATAAAATGAAAAACAGGGGGGTAATATGAAAAAAGATATAGAGATTGCACAATCCAAGGAACCTGTTCCAATTAAGGAAATCGCAGAAAGATTAAAGATAGATCCTAATGACCTCATGGTATACGGGAAGTATAAAGCAAAGGTCAATATTGATGCCATAGAGCGTTCCAAACGACCGGAGGGACAACTTATCCTGGTCTCTGCCATTACGCCCACACCAGCAGGGGAAGGTAAAACCACCATGTCCATCGGACTGGCCCAAGGTTTGGCAAAGCTAGGCAAGAAAGTATCTGTTGCCTTAAGGGAACCATCCATGGGACCTCTCTTTGGTGTTAAGGGAGGGGCCACAGGAGGTGGTTATTCCCAGGTCATACCCATGGCGGATATTAATCTACATTTTAACGGAGATTTTCATGCTGTTTCATCCGCACATAACCTACTGGCTGCGGCACTGGATAATGCCATTCACTTTCGTAAAATTCCCAAACTGGATCCCAGACGGATTATTTTTCCTCGTGTGATGGATATGAATGATCGATCCCTAAGACGGGTGATTGTGGGGCTGGGGGGAAATAAAATGGGAGTTCCTAGAGAAACCTATTTTGATATTACCTCCGCAAGCGAAGTAATGGCCATACTGGCATTATCTAATAATTTTACTGAGTTGAAGGAACGATTGTCCCGTATTCTGGTCGGATTAACCTACAAGGGGGAACCCATTACTGCAGAATCTTTACAGGTGGCAGGGGCAATGACAGCGATTTTAAAAGATGCCATTCATCCCAATCTGGTGCAAACCCTGGAAGGGGTGCCTGCTTTTATTCACTGCGGACCCTTTGCTAATATTGCCCATGGATCCAATTCCATTTTAGCCACCCGTCTGGCTTTGGCTTATTCGGATTATGTTGTGACTGAAGCGGGTTTTGGTTTTGATCTGGGAGCTGAGAAATTCTTTGATATTACCTGCAGGGATGGTCATTATGCACCTGAATTGTGCGTGCTGGTGGTTACCATCAGGGCACTAAAAATGCACGGAAATGTAAAACGCAGGGATTTAAAAGAGAAAAACCCAAAAGCAGTCCAAAAAGGTCTGGCTAATATGGAGAAACATATTGAAAATATCCATAAGTTTCAAGTTCCTGTGGTTGTGGCTATCAATCGATTTGCCGATGATACTACTGAGGAAATCAAGGTGGTGCTGGACAGATGTGAGGCATTAAAAGTAAAGGTAGCTGTAGCTGATATATTTGCTAGAGGAGGGGAGGGGGGTAAAGAATTAGCCTCTAAAGTGGTGGGAAAAATATGCGATGGCTTTCAGGAGCCCTTAAGACCTCTATATGAAACGGAATGGGCACCGGAAAAAAAAATAGAAACCATTGCCAAAGAGATTTATGGAGCTAAGCATGTGGATTATACTGCAGATGGGAAACGGGATTTAAAGACCGTGTACAGATTGGGGTATGATAAATTAAAAGTATGTATGGCCAAAACCCCTAGATCTTTATCTGATAATCCTAAATTGTTGGGACGACCGGAACATTTTATAGTAACTGTCAGAAAAATAGAGATTGCAGCTGGTGCAGGCTTTATTGTTCCTTTAACCGGGGATATTTTACGGATGCCCGGTTTACCCAGCAAACCAGCATACCTTAATATAAATGTAAATTCCAAAGGCAAAATCACTGGTTTGTCCTAATTAACAAGGAAAAAAAACAGAATTGTGGTTAGAGGTTAGAGGCAAGTGGTTAGAGGCAAAAAGTAACAAGTAACAAGTAAATAGGATCTGAGATTTAGGGGTTGGGATTTGGTAAAAAATATCAAGTAAAAACTCATCACTTGTTATTTTGACTCTTCGACTCTTCGACTCTTCAACACTTCTACTCTTCAACACTTCTACTCATCTACCCATCTACTCATCTACCCATCACTTGTTATTTTGACTCTTCGACACTTCTACTCTTCAACACTTCTACTCATCTACCCATCTACTCATCAACTTTTTTAATATCTCTATAAATTTGTTAAATTTGAAATCTGATTTTTGAGCTGAAATCTGTATATTCTTAAATATTTTTGAGTATTTGTATAGCATTTTATTTGTATTTTTTGAACGAGGATATTTATAAATTGGATAATCTATAAGAGCTATTAAAAAGATCCAGTTTAATAGCTCTTCAAAGGATTCTCTGTGGAACCAGAGTATATTTTTGTGTTGATTTACTCCAATAAGATCCATAACGTCATTGTTTTTAAAGAATATATCAATTAACTTATTCAGTTCTCTCTTTTTGTCTAATGCTTTTGGCCAGTTCTGATAACGAGTTAAAACCTTTATAAGCTTTATGTATTTAAAAGAATCTTCTTTGTATGCTCCTAATTGCAAGAAAATTTCTGAAATATATTCATCAATGGACCAATATTCGATTATATCTATGTTTTGATATATGCTATTCTCTGATATATCAGTTTTCAAGCAATTTGCAAAAATCCATGAGAATAGTATGAACATATTAGATCTGTTTGAATTAATATGGAATATCATATGTTTTATAAAACCCATAGATTGTAAGGAGATTTTATTTTCGATTTTATCATCAATATCTTGAAAATGAAGGAAATTATTCAGCTTTTTTTTATATAAAGTAACAATTTTATCAGGTTTTCTTTTCTCTTTTGACAGATCACTTACTATTTTTGTTAGAATATTGCATTTTTTTTCAATCAAATTTAGAATCTTTTTATTGTTTTTGTGCTTGGAATCTTTTAGATCTAACTCAAGAATATGATAAGTATCCATATTAACAAGATCTTTAAAAGGCTCAATTAATGGATTTAAGAAGTGTTTTCTGAGAGTTTCAGAAATGTTAGAAACACCTTTTCCTTTTAACATTGAAGCTAATTTTGAATAAATTCTATTATCTGAGTCTTTAATTTCATTAAAATCAAGAAAAACGTGGAATTTAAAAGCATCGAGTTTAATGTATAATCCTGTTTCTAATAACTCTTTACAATTTTTTATATATTCCATATTTGTTATATGATCTCTAAAAATCACAAAATATTCTTTATCAGTGTGAATGCCTAATCCTTGTCCAAGATTTATATTTGATATTGAGTTTTTTATCCATCCAGAAGTTGAAGCAAATTTATTATGAAAGATTACAATGGATTTTTCATTATGAAAGCGATTTGAGAATGCAATAACATTTTCATTAAGTGTTCCTGTTGAAGTATAAAAGTCATAGAAAAGAAAATTTGATACTTCTGAAAAGAGGGGGCGTTTTTTAATTAAAGGAAAAATTTCTCTTTCATGGCGCTGGATCAGTTCTTTATCTGGATTTTCATCCATATAAGCTCGCATATATTCCATTCCATACTTTTCTTCAAATCCTTCGATCTGGCCATGACCAAACATTGGCAATCCAGGTAAGGTAACCAATAGAGTACAAATACCAAAATATTTATCATTCTTTCCAAATTGAGCAACTGCAGTCTCTTCATCCGGGTTATTCATGAAATTTACAAAACGTTTTAGAATTTCAGGATTGAATTTTAATACATTTTTTATTGATGTGCGGAATTTATCATTGTCCTCATTTTTTAAAAAATTCATAAAAGCACTATTATAAACTCTGTGCATTCCTAAATTTCTTACAAAATAGGTTTCCATTAACCAGAAAGCTTCTGCTAATAAAAGAGTGTCTGGAACATCCTTTGCAATACGATCAACAACTTCCCTCCAGAATTCTCCATGCATTTTTTTATCAAACTCTTTTTTTGTCATTCCTTTTTCGGAACGGGTGGGTATATCTCCGCCTGAACCAGGTTCAGGGAACCAGAGCCTTTGGTAATGCTTTTTTGTTAAAGTCATAGCTGCATCAAAGCGTATAATTGGAAATTTACGTGCTACTGATATTATTTGTTGAATTACTGCTTCTCTAACCTCAGGATTGAGGTAATTTAACTGAGCTGTATCATTCCATGGCATTGATGTTCCGTCATTACCATGATAGATATAACGAGTTTCTCCATTTTTTTTATCCCTTCTTTCAAATACTACGGATGCATCGCTTTTGTTGTAATAATGATCCTCAAGAAATATTTCAACCCTGTTGTCTGAAGAGAGGTCTGGCCCATTAAAACTATAAGATCCAAATGGTTTTTTATCAAGAGACAAAAACCAATCCGGATGTTCTGCAACCCAGGTAGAATCAATCCCCATATGATTTGGGACCATATCACATGCAAGTCGAATTCCATAGTGTTGTAACCTTTCTTTCAGATTGTATAATGCTTCATCTCCACCAAGATCTGATGCAATATTGTAATTGTGAATAGAATAAGCAGAGGCCATTGCTTCCGGGTTTCCACACATTTGTTTGATTTTTTTTGATGCATGGCTTCGTTCCCAGATCCCAATCAGCCACAATCCTGTAAATCCCTGATTTGATAATATCTGGAGCTCATCTTCTGGGATCTGATCCAATCTTGAAATAGATTTGTTATATTTTATTGATAGTTGATCCATCCATACATATATATTTTTTGCTATCAAAACCAGATTCGGCATCCAATCTCTGTCAGGGCTAAAACCCTCTTTTTGATTCATTCCTTGATAATCAGTAAAATTGTAAACAGAAGTTTCCCCTGGACCATGAAATCCTCTTTTTTCCTCTTCTTTAATCAAGTCAAGTCCGGATAAAATGCGTGATAAGTATTTGCTTATTATAAAACCCCATTTTTTTTTCATGTAGATAAGTTGACCTGAAAGAGAATTTGGAACAAAAATAGCAGGACTGCGCAACATAGATATAAGATTTTCATTATCAGGACCAAAAAGGGGTTGTGAATCAAAGAATATATTTAATTGTTGAATTATGGGATTAAAAGCTGTCTGTTTTTTTAATAAAGCATTGTCATAGAATTCATTAAAGGGTTTAAATGCAGGATTAACATTTGAAATCCAGAGCATTATCATCTCTTCTAAAAGTATCTGTTTGTTTGGAACTCCCTTAGAATTTTTATTAATATATTCTTCAGCACTGTATTTTCCTTTATACACTGATAAGGGAGGAAATTTTTCTGCAAAAACAAGCAAAGTATTATCAACGATTTCAACACCTAATTTTTTATATAGCCAATTGAGTGCTTTTTTCATTATTTCAGGTTCTTTTTCTTCTCTGTAAAGTTCAATAACATAGTGCAAGATTTCATCTATCATACCCATAGCATTTATCTGTCCGGCTTTAATCAATTGTTCTGGAAATTTTTCAATATTACGTTTTTTGTTTATAAGCTCAGTGAAAAGTTTCACAGACACAAAATCAGGAAATATCATATTGCCTGACATATGAAATAGAGAATCTTTAAATTTGTATTTATCTCTTATTTTACGTGAAATATGGAACTCTTTTTCTTTAATTCCGGATTTTGGTATCCATTTCAAAGGATTTTCGATTTTACTTAATGAAATAAAGAGAAAATCTTCCTTTTTTATTAAATATTCAAAAGGGGACATTCAAATGGAGTCAGGATATTTCTCGAGCTATTTTTTTTGATTTCTCAAGTATTTCCTTATGAATGCTTGCTCCATGAGAATCCATGGTTACAATAAGTGGAAAATCTTTTACTTCAATAACCCAGAATGCTTCAGGACTTCCAAATTCATCCAGTTTAAAGACGTTTATCACCTTTTTTACAGCATTAGCAATAAGTGTTCCAGCACCACCTACAGCATGAAAGTATACAGCCCCACATTTTTGCAGTCCCTGTGAAGTTTTTTCACCCATACCCCCTTTTCCAATTACTCCTCTTAAATGATATTCACAAATAACATCAGCCTGATAAGGTTCTTCACGAATAGATGTAGTAGGACCTGCTGAAACAAAACTCCATGTGCCATCTTTATCTTTTCTTACAACTGGACCACAGTGGTATATTACTGATTCATTTAAAAAATCACGTATAAAATCAGGTTTTTGTTCAACCATTAATTTATGTGCCTGGTCCCTTGCTGTTACAATAATCCCTGAAAGAAAAACCTCATCTCCGACCTTTAATTTACGTATATCTTCCTCAGAAATAGGTATATTGAGCTTAATCATATATCACCTCTTCTTTCTTAATTATCATACTCTTTCTTCTAAAAGCCCAGCATGTATATGAAATTGCAACGAAAAATGATGCAGGATGGCGCGCTTGCGCATTAACGAAAACATCAAGAACAGTTGTTTTGCCTCCAAAACCCATAGGGCCGATACCAAGTTTGTTCAAATCATTATAAAGTCCTATTTCCAGGTCAGCCAACAATTTATTTGGGTTTCTTTGACCTATTTTTCTGAAAAACTGTTCTTTTGAAAGTATATATGAAGTAACTCTGTCACCGCCAATACCAACACCAATGATCCCTGGAGCACATCCAAGTCCCTGTGCATTCAATACAGCATCAATAATCACCTTTCTAACGCCTGCAATATCTCTTCCAGCCTTTAATGCTGAATTTGGAAGTTTATATTGAGTACCAACATTTTCACTACCTCCGCCCTTAAGTATTAATTGGATCCGTGCTTCATCTTTGTTCCATTGATGAAAATGAATATATGGAGCATTAATTCCAATATTATTTCCACTATTTTTTGATGTAATTGAATCAACAGCATTAGGTCTAAGGTATTGTAAACTGGTTGCCTCTTTTGCTGCTTCATGTATAGCTTCTGTATAAAACTTTTCAGTTTCTCCAACAGGAAAATCAATATAAAATATAAGAGATCCTGTATCCTGACACATAGGTGTACTTTGTTCTCTTGCCATTCGAACGTTTTCTATAATTGTATTAAAAACACTTCTTGCAGGTGTGCCCTCTTTTTCTTTATTAAAGGCATTCAAGATTGCATTTTCTACATCTTGTGACAGGTCTGTTGAAGCTTTTCTAATTAATTCAAGAACTGATTGCGTAAGTTCCATAAATAGACTCCTTTTATAATAATTATTTTACAGCTTCTATAGCTTTTTGAATAGCATCTTCAAGAAGTTTTGTGTCAGGTGTTTTGATAAAATCATTCTTCATAAGAAGATCAATAGCACCTCTTGCCTCATTTATATCCTTTAATGTTTTGTTAAAAACTTCTTCTTTTGTAAATTTTATTCTTGCAACTCCATTCTTAATCGCTTCCATTGCTACATCAGCTGCTTCATGAGCAAAAACCTCTGTTTCATCCATTGTTGGCATGATGTAATCAGGATTGATCCCCTTTTTTTCAGCAAAATTAGCAATTGAATAAGCAGCTGAAATTGCCATTTCATCAGTGACTTTTCTTGCTCTGACTATGAGAGATCCCTTTAAAATCCCGGGGAAACCCAATGAGTTATTTACCTGGTTGGGGAAATCACCCCTTCCTGTTGCAACTATATAAGCACCAGCTTCTTTTGCAGCATATGGATATATTTCAGGTACAGGATTTGCACATGCAAAGACAATAGGTTTCTCACCCATACTTTTTATCCATTCATGCTTAATTACATCCGGACCAGGTGTACTTACTGCAATTAGAACATCTGCACCTTTAATAGCAGTTTCTATATCATTGACCTTATCAGGGTTTGTCTTTTCACACAGTTCTAATTTCCTGTAGAATCTTGGATCTGCTTTAATATCATCTCTTCCTTGATGTAAACCACCTTTGGAATCAAATATTATCATTTTTTCAGGGTTTGCTCCAGCCTGTAATATTAACCTTGCTATTGTAGTATTAGCAGCTCCAGCTCCAAAATGAACAATCTTAACTTTACCTATATCTTTTCCAACAATTCGTAATGCATTTATTAAGCCTGCAAGAGTTACACTCCCTGTTCCCTGTGCATCATCATGCCATACAGGAATACTTGCTTCTTCTCTTAGCGTATCCAGAACCTTATAGCAATTAGGTTGTGAAATATCTTCAAGATTAACAGCTCCAAAACTTGGCTGTAGCATTTTTACAAAATCAATTATCTTATCAGGATCATGTTCTCCCTGTTTATTATAACTATCTATACAGAGTGCAACTGCATCAATACCTCCAAGATATTTCATAAGGAAAGCCTTTCCCTCCATAACTCCCAGACCACCCGAGGGAGTACAGTCACCATCTCCTAATACTCTAGTTGAATCTGACACAACAGCTACAAAATTACCCCTGTTTGTTAGGTCAAAGGAGGTGTCATTATCATCCCTTATTGTTGTGGAAATTTTAGAAACTCCGGGTGTATACCACACATTGAACCAATTAAAGCCATATACTCCTGCTTTTGGAATTGTAGCTATTTTTCCACCATAGAACTTATGCGTAGAATAGGCAAGCTCTTTGAGAAAGATCGTTTTACCTTTTGAAATCTGTTCCTGATTAAAATATTCAGGAAAGAGTTCGTCTAAATTAGATATTGAAATATTTATCTTTGACATTATTACCTCCTGAACTAAAATAACCACTTGAAAAAAAATAATCAAGGTTTTTGATAAAAAAAAAATTTTTATTGTAATTTCTTTTTTTAGACATTATAATTATTCGCTAAGGAGGACTAAATTGTATAAAAAAACCAGGATTTTTGATTTAAATTACTACAAATTTACAGGTTCATGGGCATGGATACTTCATCGCCTTGCTGGACTGGCATTGATCTTTTATATTACCTTACACATATGGGTAATAAATACATTAACTAAGGGGCCTGATACATTCAATAATGTTATGGATTTTTTAAATTCACCCTTATTTAAATTCCTTGAAGTAGGGTTATGGGGTGTAATATTGTTTCATGCATTCAATGGTGTAAGAATTATTATCATTGATTTTTTTAAGGGTGCTATATCTCACAAGAAAATATTTTATATTTTTATTATCATTGCTTTTGTATTATGGATTATAGGTGGTTATCGTATACTTTCTCATATTAACTGGATAAATTAGGAGGAATAATGAAAAAAGGTTTTAGAGAAACATCAAAAAAAGGGGCGGTCCCATGGCTGCTTCAAAGGATTTCCGCAGTTATTATTTTTGTTATAGTTATGATACATTTTATAACTTATCACATGCTGAGTGAAGGAGCATATAAGTATGAAAAGGTTGTATCAAAAATGAAATCTCCATGGTTTAACCTGATGCAGTTCCTGCTTCTTTGTGCAGTACTTTATCATGGTTTAAATGGGGTATGGATGCTGGTTGAGGATTATATTCATATAAAAGGATTAAGGCTATTTTTGTTTAGCCTTATTATAGTTGTAGGAATAAGTCTTTTCTTTGTTGGTGTATTAACAATAATCAAAGTTTCAAATTTTAATTTAGAAATCTTTAGAGCGGGAGCTATAAAATGAAAACAGATGAAGCTAAATATTACCATAAGATTGATGCTGTAGTAGTTGGTGCAGGATTGGCAGGGTTAAGAGCAGCTCTTGAAATAGCTAAAAAAGGGCATCAAGTAGCAGTTATCACAAAGGTTTATCCGACCAGGTCACATTCAGGGGGTGCTCAGGGAGGTATTGCAGCAGCTCTGGCAAATAGTGCTGAAGATTCTTTGGAGCTTCATATGCATGATACGATAAAAGGAAGTGATTACCTTGGTGACCAGGATGTAATAGAATTTTTTGTAAATGAGGCAATAAAAACTGTTTATGAATATGAACATATGGGGGTGCCGTTTTCAAGAACAGAAGATGGAAAGATTAACCAGAGACCTTTTGGAGGACATAGTTCTCCAAGAGCATGCTTTTCTGCTGACATAACAGGCCATGTTCTGTTACATACTCTTTACGAACAATGTGTTAAATATAATGTTCATTTTTATAGTGAGTTTCAGGTTTTTTCATTGCTTATAAAAGATAATATTTCAAGGGGTGTTGTTGCATGGGATATAAGAGAGGGCGGTCTGCATATTTTTCACTCGAAAACTGTTCTACTTGCTACAGGAGGTTATGCCAGGGCATTTAAAATAACTTCTAATGCTCATGCAAATACGGGTGACAGTCTCGCACTTGTCTTAGAAAATGGACTTCCACTTGAAGATATGGAATTTGTTCAGTTTCATCCTACCGGGCTTTATAAGCATGGAATACTCTTATCTGAAGCAGCTCGTGGTGAGGGGGCTTACATATTGAATTCTGATGGAGAACGCTTTATGAAAAAGTATGCTTCTGATAAAATGGAATTAGCACCGCGTGATGTGGTTTCCAGAGCAGAACAGACTGAGATCAATGAGGGTAGGGGAATTAATGGAGAAGACTATGTATATTTAGATCTGAGACATTTAGGGGAAAAGAAAATCATGGAAAGACTGCCTCAGGTCTGGGAACTTGCACTTGACTATCTAAAGGTTGATGGTATTAAGGAACCAGTTCCAATCCAACCCACAGCACACTATTCAATGGGAGGAATTCCAGCCAATATAAATACAGAGGTTATAAGAGATGCAAGAGGCACAGTAGTTAAGGGTCTATACACTGCTGGAGAAGCATCCTGTCTGTCTCTTCATGGTGCAAACAGACTTGGAACAAATTCTCTACAAGATGCTTCAACCTTTGGCAGGATTGCTGGTAAAAATATATCTAAATTTCTTGTAGAAAATGGATATGAGGATTTACCTTCAAATCCTTTAGATGTTGCCAGAGCAAAGATATCTTCTCTTATAGATGGTAATGGTGGAGAAAGACACTCAAAAATCAGAGAAGAGTTACAGGAAAATATGACAAAGTATGTTGGAGTATTCAGGAATGAAGAAGATATGTTGAAATTGCTAAAAATAGTAAAGGAACTCCAGGAAAGATACAAGAATGTAACTATAGATGATAAAGGCTATGCATATAACCTTGATTTGTTCGAAGCATATGAAGTTGGGAATCTCCTTAGCTTTTCTGAAATAATTGTGGAATGTGCAATAGCCAGAAAAGAATCAAGAGGCGCACACTATAGGACAGGTTTCCCAAAGAGGGATGATAAAAACTGGTTAAAACATACTTTAGCATGGAAAACCGATGAGGGTGTAAAACTGGACCATTCAAAGGAGCCAGTAATTTTTATGGACAGATTTCCGCCTCAGGAAAGAAAATATTAAGGAGATTAATAATGGCAAAAGAAAATATTATAGTAAAGATTTTAAGATACAATCCTGAAAAGGATAAAAAACCTTTATGGAAAAAATATGATTTAGAAGTTGATGATGATTCAACTATTCTTGATATACTTAATGAGATTCATTGGAATATTGATGGCACTCTGGCATACAGGCGATCATGCAGAAGTTCTATATGCGGATCCTGTGCTATGAAAGTAAATGGACAGAATGTACTTGCATGCAAAACCCCAATGCATAAATTCAAAGGCAATAAATTAAAGATAGAGCCTCTTCCTGGATTTCAAATAATTAAAGATTTAGTTGTAGATATGGAGGGTTTTTTTGAAAAGATGAAGAGAATTAAACCCCATCTTATTTTAGATAAACCAATACCTGATAAAGAATTTATTCAGATGCCTGATGAATTTGAATCTATCAGGGAGTCTGCTACCTGTATCTTATGCGGAGCCTGTACATCAGCATGTCCGAGTTTGTGGGCTAATGAGGATTATCTTGGTCCTGCTGCGCTCTTAAAGGCGTATAGATTTATATTTGATACAAGGGATGATGGAAAAGATGAAAGACTTGATATTATAAATGACAAAAATGGAATATGGAGGTGTCATACAATATTTAACTGTATGGAAGCATGTCCCAAAGATATTAAGATAACCGAATATCTATCAAGACTTAAAGTAAAGGTCCTTGAGAATTCAATTTAAAAATTGAATTCTATAGTAAAGACAAATATTGTGATCAAAAAATGAAAATACACGAATATCAAGCAAAGAGATTATTTAAGGATTTCGGGATTCCCGTTCCTGAAGGTAGTGTTGCTTATACAAAAGAGGAAGTACTGGAGATTGCAGATAAAATTGGTTATCCATGTGTTATAAAGGCGCAAGTACATGCAGGAGGGAGAGGAAAAGCTGGAGGTGTTAAACTTGCGAAGGATAGAGATGAAGCTTTAAGGTTTGCTGAAGAGATTATTGGCATGCATATAAAAAACATTCAAACAGGAGCTCAGGGTAAAAAAGTAAGAAAAGTCCTTGTAGAGAAAGGAGTAAATATTGTTAATGAATTATATCTTGCATTGATTATGGATAGAGAAAAGGCAATGCCTGTTATTATTGCTTCTCTTGAAGGTGGAATGGAGATAGAAAAGGTTGCGGAAAGGCATCCTGAACATATATTTAAGGAATATATACATCCAGTTACAGGATTATCAAATTTTCATAATATCAGGCTTTCTTTTAAGCTGGGCTTAAATAAAAAGCAGCGAGGAATTTTTTCAAAACTTGTTTCAAATCTCTATAAACTATTCAATGAAAAGGATGCCTCTATTGTTGAAATCAATCCTTTAATAATAACAAATACTGAAGAATTAATTGCTCTTGATGCAAAGGTAAATTTTGATGATAATGCTTTGGTAAAACATTCTGATATTATGGAGTTAAGGGATATATATGAAGAGGATCCATTTGAGGTTGAAGCATCAAAATATGATCTGAATTATATTAAACTGGATGGAAATATAGGCTGTATGGTAAATGGTGCAGGGCTTGCAATGGCAACAATGGATATATTAAAGCATTACAAAGGGGAGCCAGCAAATTTTTTAGATGTAGGTGGTGGAACCTCTGAAGAGAGAATAAAGGAAGCATTTAAGATTCTAATTGCTGATAAAAACGTAAAAGTTGTTTTTATTAATATATTTGGAGGGATTGTAAGAACAGATATTGTTGCATCCGGTGTTGTAAATGCAGCCAGATCTCTTAATGTAAATATCCCTGTGGTTATACTTCTTAGAGGAACAAATGAAAAACAGGCAAGAAAGATAATAGACGAATCAGGACTGAATTTTATATCTGAAGTTGATTTTAAAAAAGCAGCTCTAAAATCTGTAGAACTATCAAGAGGAGATTGAAATGTCAATTCTTGTAAATAAAAATTCAAGAGTAATTGTACAGGGTTTTACAGGAAAAGAGGGATCTTTTCATGCATCACAGATGATTGAATATGGTACTAATATTGTTGGAGGAGTAACTCCTGGGAAAGGTGGACATACACATTTAAAAAAACCGGTTTTTAATACTGTTGAAGAGGCTGTTAAAAGAGAAGAAGCAAATGTTTCTATAATATTTGTTCCTGCTATTTTTGCAGGTGATGCAATTTTAGAGGCAGTAAGCACTGGTATTGAGTTAGTTATTTGCATTAGTGAAGGTATTCCAATACAGGATATGGTGAAAGTAAAACACTATTTAAATACAACTAATTCAAGATTAATAGGCCCAAATTGTCCGGGTGTGATAACTCCGGATGAAACAAAAGTTGGTATTATGCCAGCTCAAATTCATAAAAAGGGAAGAATTGGAATTATCTCTAGATCAGGAACTCTTACTTATGCTGCTGTTGATCAGATATCCAATCAGGGAATGGGGCAGTCAACAAGTGTTGGGATTGGTGGAGATCCAATAATTGGTTCTGATTTTGTTGATATTTTAAAACTATTTGTAAAGGATGAAGAAACAGAAGCAGTTGTTATGATAGGAGAAATAGGTGGTTCTATGGAGGAAAAGGCAGCAATGTATATAAAAAAACACTTTAATAAACCAGTAATTGCTTTTATTTCGGGGCAGACCGCCCCTCCTGGAAGAAGAATGGGACATGCAGGTGCAATTATTACAGAGGGTAAGGGTTATGCAAAGGAAAAGATGAGAGTGTTGAAGGATAATGGGGTTTATATAGTTGAAAATCCAGCTAAGATCGGGTTAACATTAAAAAAGGTACTTACAAGATAGTTTTAGATTTTTCCCATAGTTCTTCCATGTTTTTAAGAGAAACTTCATCAATTTTTTTCCCCTCTTTTTCAAGTTGTTCTTCAATAAATCTAAATCTTTTCGTAAATTTCTTATTTGCTTTTTTTAAAGCAAATTCAGGATTTATTTTTAATAGTCTCGATACATTTGATACTGCAAATAAGATGTCTCCAATTTCTTCTTCAATTTCACTTTTCTTTTCTTTAAGTAGCGCTTCTTTTAATTCCTCTATCTCTTCTTCAATTTTATAAATAGCCTTTATTGCATCATCCCAATCAAAACCAACACTTGAAGCCTGTTCTGAAATTCTTTTTGAAACAGAAAGAGAAGGCATTTGTAAAGGGTAATCTGAAATAATACTTCTTCTACCTTTTTCTATTCTTTTATTTTTTTCCCATAAAGATTTAACCTCAAACTGAGATTTAACTTTTGTATCCCCGAATACATGCGGATGTCTTTTAATTAATTTAGTATTAATTCTATTTAATACATCCTTAATTGTAAAATTATCTCTTTCTTTGTTTATTTGACATATAAAAATGATCTGAAGCAATAGATCCCCGAGCTCTTCTATTTCTTTTTCTATTAAACCGCTTTCAATGGCTTCTATTAGCTCATAACTTTCTTCAAGTATATATTCTTTTAGATTGGATTCTGTTTGTTTTAAATCCCATGGACATCCATAAATTGGATTTCTAAGTTCTTTCAGTATTTTTATAAGTTTATTAAGCTCTTTCATATTGTTTTTTTTATCAATAAATGATATAAATAAGATGATAATACTAAATTTGTTAGAGTGCAAGATGAAAAAGGAGATAAAATTTAGAAAGTTAAAAATACAATGAAAAGAGACATTAAATCAATCATATTATTATTAGCAACTCAATGTATGATAAATCTAGGAGAAATCGAGGACCCAATCATAAAAAAAATAGATATAAAATTAGAAAAAGCCGAAGTTTTTATAGATTTATTGGAAGAATTGAAATGTAAAACAAAGGGGAATTTGTCTGATGAAGAGAATGGATTTATAATAGAGATAGTGGATAATTTAAAGAAAGTTTATAAAAAAAAGAGTAAAATAGGATATTAAATGAAAAAATGGCTTTTATTTTTTTTAATGGTGTTTTGTTTTGTTTCATTAGTATTTTCTCAAAATAACACATGGGGAAACTTAAAAAAAATTCACTTATACAATTCTATAAAAGAGTATGATAAGGTCTTAGAAAACCTGCAATTAATTAATTTGGATGGAATGAATAAAAAAGAGACTGAAAAAGTTACTTCTAAATTAATAAATTTTGGTGATTACTATTTTTCAGAAGGCAAATATGAACTATCAAAAAGTTTTTATAAAAAGGTTTTAGAGATTTCACCTGGATTTTGGTATGTTTATAATAAATTGGGAAAAATAAATAACAAGAAGAGTAATGTAGTTTTTAATTTAGAATATGGTTTTAAACAATTATTGATGATTTTAAAAGATTTTGATTCGTCTTTTTTAATTCTTAATATTTTCTTCAATGTATTGTTCTTTTCAAGTATTTTTGTTTTTTTTATTTTTTCATTTATTTTATTTACTAGATATTTTCAGCTGGCTGGAAATGACCTGTTTATCAATAAAAAAGGGATGCTTTCAATAAAAAGAGTTTTTTTTGTTCTTATCATATTATTCTGGCCTATTTTTATTTTTTCAGGTTGGATGGTTTATCCATTTTTAATTATTGGATTTTTATGGGTTTATCTGGATGTATATGAAAGAAAAACCACTTTATTTATTTTTATTTTGATTTTGATTTTAACTTTTTTATTTAGCTTTAATAATGTACTTGAGAATAATTTTAAGCAAAAAAGTTTTGATATTATAAGAAATGTATATAAAGGTAGTTTATTCGAAAAAAAAGTATATGACAAATTCGATGATGAATTAAAAGTTATTCAAGCTCTATCTTATTATAAAGATGGTCAATACAAAACCGCTATGAGTATCTTGAATTCAACGGAAAAGGGCTATAAAAGTAAATTTAAATATAATCTGTTGGGAAATCTTTATTTCAAATTAGGAAGAATATCTGACAGTGTTGAATCCTATAGGAAATCTCTTATTATTTGGGGTGATGATAAATTTGTCATTAATAATTTTACATTAGCACTTCTAAGAAATAATGAATCAAATAGGATTAAAACCTTTAATTCTTTTGCAAGACTATATCCCAAAATAGATGAATTGAAAATGGAAGAATTATATCTAAAAGATATTAAAATAAGCCAAAAAGTTCTTTGGAAAAGACTATTTAATGGATCAAGAAAAAAGTTTGAACTAATTAGTTTTATAAAAAATCTATTTATTGAATTTTTAAAATCACCATTTATATATTATATAATCATATTTATTATTTACATATTATTTACGAAGAAAATATTTATATCTTTGGGACAAAGCATTAATTGTATTAAGTGTTCAAAAATTATAAAAAACGATCTGGAACATAAATTCTCTAAGATGTGTGATGAGTGTCATCAATTATTTTTAATAAAAGATATTGTATTTTTAGAAGCAAAAATTATAAAAGAAAAAGAATTAAATAAAAAATATAGGAGAAAATATTTATTCAATTTACTTTTGTCAATTATTATACCTGGCTTGAATCTGAATTTTAAGGAAAGGAGTAAAGTTTTTATTATATTTGGTGTATGTTTCTATTTTTTACTCGGATTTTATATTTTCAACAGGATTATCTTTGAAAAGGTATATTTAACCTCACCCATATTTGTGCATTTTATAGGGTTTATTGCATTAATCTTCTATTTATCTATAAATTTATATTCTTTAAAGGGGGATTAAGGTGGCATTTAAAGGGACATTAAGAGATTTTAAAGTGCCTGATATTTTACAAATAATTTCTTTACAAAAAAAGAATGGGATACTCACATTTACAAGCTCTGATGGATTTATTACATTAGTATTTGATAAGGGTTCGATTGTTGGGGTAGATGCATTTCCAAAAAAATTAGAAATGAGAGTTGGAACTGTTCTTGAAAAGCAAAATTTGATAAGCAAAGATATACTTTATAGAGCTTTATCAATTCAAAAAAGAACAAATCAAAAAATTGGAGAGATTTTATTGGGTATGGGGCTAATAAGTAATGATTCTGTTAAAGAAGCTTTAAGAACTCAAGCCACAGAGATTGTATTATCCCTGTTTAAATGGAAACGGGGAGAGTATAGTTTTAAAGTAATACCTAATGTTGATACTTCTATAAAAACCGTTAACCCTCCTCTTTCAACACACAGTATAATTATGCAGGGTGTTCAGATGCTTGATGAATGGCCTATGATTCACGAATTAATTCCTAATGAAAATATGGTTTTTGAACCTGTTCCAGTGGATGATAAAACTATTGAAATTGTTTTAGAATATGAAGATGAACAAACTGAAAGTGATAAAATTTATATAAACAAAGCAGAAGCAGATCTATTAAAATATATTAATGGAGAAAATAGTGTGAGTGATTTATTTGAGCTTGGTATACTTACAACTTACAAATTGTATAAAAGCCTTTTTAATTTAATTAATAAGTCACTCATCAAAGCCAAAGAAAAAATCAGTTCAAAAAAGTTAGATGAAGAAATGATTTATAATGAGTTTAAATTAATTTCAAGAAATAAAATTGTTACATTAAGTAATTTACTATTACTTTTATTACTTTTAATTCTTTTTTCTACTTTTTTTAAACCTTTAAAGCCTTTACAACAAAAAAACATGATTTTTAGATCAGACCTGGTTTATAAGTATACATCAATTGTAGATAAAAAAAATGAGCGATAATTTACAAAGTAGATCAGTTATTGCTATTGGAAATTTTGATGGATTTCATTTAGGACATAAAAAGATTATTGAAATATTAAATTCTATTTCTGAAGAAAAGGGGCTTTGCTCTACAGTTTTGACTTTTGTTCCTAATCCAAAAATTTTTTTTAATAAAGAATTAAATCTGATTAATACTGATAAGCAAAAAGAGAAAATGTTGAAAAGTTTAAAAGTTGATAGGGTTTTATTTTTGAATTTCAAGGAAATATTCCAATTATCTGATGAAGTTTTTGTTGATGAATATTTAATTAAGAGATTTAATATGGAATATATGGTTATAGGTGAAAATTTTAGGTTTGGAAAAGATAGGGAGGGAAATCCAGACTCTTTAAAAAAATTATCTTTAAAATTTGGATTTAATATTAAGATAGTTGAACCTGAAATTCTTTATGGAACAAGGATATCAAGCTCACTTATTAGAGAAAGACTTTTTAAAGGGGAAGTCAAAGATGCTAACAAAATGCTGGGAACAGAATACTATATAGATGGTATTGTAATAAAAGGTAAAAAAATTGGAAGGGAATTGGGTTTTCCAACTATAAACATAAAACCAGACAACCAAATACTACCTGAGGGTGTTTTTAAAACCAAGGTAAAAATTGATAATAGAATTTTTGATTCAATAACAAATATCGGGTTTCGTCCAACATTTTATGGACAGGAAAAAAGGGTTGAATCTCATGTTTTTGGGTTTGATAAAATTATATATAATAAAAAAGTGAGAATCTTTTTCGAAAAGAAAATCAGAAATGAAGTAAAATTCGATTCAGAAAAGAGTTTGGCTAAACAGATAGAAAAAGATATAAGAAGCTTAAAAGTTGACAAACATAGAGTTTTTTGATAATGATAGATTTATTTTAAATCAGGAGTGATTGAATGGAAAAAGATGGTGTGGAGAAATCAAAAGAATTGAAATCTAAGATTAATGCTAAAAAAAACATTGAGAATAAAAAGAATAATAAAAAGAAATCAAATATTTTAGATAAGAAAAAAACAGATACTAAAATAAAATCAGTAAAAGAAAAAAAACAGGATCTTTTTGTTAAATTTAGTGTTAAAATTCCAAATAAAGAAGTCATAAATGCTATTGATGAGGTTGTTAATAAATATTCTTCAGATGTGAAATTACCAGGTTTCAGAAAAGGGAATGTACCTGTTGATGTAATAAAAAGCCATTATAAAGAAGCTATTACTAATGAAGCTCTTGATAAATTAATAGAAAATAATGTTTTAAAAAAAATTCAAGACGAAAAAATGCAGATTGCATCTCAGCCAATAGTTAATAAGATAGATTACAAAGAAGGAGAAGACCTAAAAGCTGATGTATTGGTTGAACTTCTTCCTGAAATAAAATTACCTGATTTTGAAAAAATAGAAATTGAAATACCAAAAAAAGAGTTAAAAATAGATGATTATGATGAAGATAAACAGATAAATGCAGTACTTGAAGCAAATAAGAAACAAGTTCCTTTAAAAGATAGAGCAATAAGAGACAATGATATTGCTTTATTGAAGTATCAGTCAAAAATTATTCAAACAAAGAAGATGACCCCAAGAAAAATTGAACATTTTAATGTTAATAAAGAAGAAAAATTTGAAATTATGGATTTATATGATGAAATTATTGGTAAAAATCTAGGGGATAAAGTTGTATTTAAAAGAAAGTATCCAAAAAATTATGTAAAAAAGATCTGGGCTGAAAGAGATATAGAACATTATGTGGAAGTTGAAAATATATATGAGTTTAAGAAACCTTTATTAGATAAGGAATTTTTAAGCTCAATTGGTGTGAAAGATGAAGAAGTTTTTAAGAAACAATTAAAAGAAGAGTATGAAAGATACACAAAAAATCAGAGAGAAGAAAAAATAAGAAATAAAATTATAAAGAGACTAACTGAGATTATTGATTTTCCAATTCCCAAAACTTTGATTGAACATGAGTTAATGAGAATGAAGCCAACTATTGATCAAGCATCACAAATTGGAGATACAAAAAAGAGAAAAGAGTATATAGATTTAATAAAAAATAATGCAGAAGAATCTGTTAAGTTTTTATTGATCTTTAATTCTATAATGAAGAAATTTAAATTTGAGGTTAATAATGATGAGGTTGAAAAAGAGTATAAACAAATTGCTGAACAGAATAAGTTACCTTTAACAGAGGTTCGTAAGTACTATATTGGATCTAATAAAGTTAATGAATTAAAAGAATCCTTATTAAATATTAAAGTAATGAATTTTTTAAAAGAAAAAGTAAAGGTAAAAGAGGTTTAAAATGGCTTTAATACCAATTGTTGTAGAACAAAGTGGAAATATTGAAAGGTCTTATGACATCTATTCGAGATTGTTAAAAGATGGGATTATATTCATTGGTTCTGTTATTGATGATAATACAGCAAATGTTGTAATTGCTCAGTTGTTATTTCTTGAGGCAGAGGATCCTGAAAAGGATATTTCTCTATACATAAACTCACCTGGAGGAATAATAAGTTCTGGGATGGCTATTTATGATACAATGCAGTTTGTAAAGAATGACATTGTAACCATTTGTATTGGCCAGGCTGCTTCAATGGCAGCAATTCTTCTTGCTGCAGGTGCAAAAAACAAGAGATTTTCACTTCCTAATTCAAAAATTGTGATACACCAACCTTTAGGAGGTTATGAAGGCCAGGTAACAGATATATTAATACATGCTGAAGAAATAAAAAAGATTAAACAGAATACAATAGATATTTTAGCCTTTCATACTGGCAAAAAAAAGAGAGAGGTAGAAGCTGATATTGAAAGGGATAATATTATGAATGCTATTGAAGCTAAAAATTATGGTATAATAGATAATGTGATAAGTTCAAGAATAGAACAGAAAGGATTAACAAAGATTAAAGAGTAAGAAAAATGGAGTAAAATTGAATAAAGAAACAAAATGCAGTTTTTGTGGAATTTCACAATCAAAGGTTTTTAAACTGATAGCAGGACCAAATGTTTTTATTTGTAATGAATGTATTGAAACTGCATATAACCTTGTTTATAATTCTATTGAGTATTCCAGTTTAAAAAAGAAAAAATCACACAAAACTTTAATTCCAGAACAAATTAAAAAAAGGCTCGATCAATATGTAATTTCACAAGATTTAGTAAAGAAAAAGCTCTCTGTTGCAGTTTATAATCATTATAAGAGGGTTGATAATTTTAGAGCTGTATCAAATATTGAGATAAAAAAAAGTAATGTTTTACTAATTGGTCCTACAGGTACAGGTAAAACATTGCTTGCTGAAACATTAGCAAAAATATTGGATGTACCTTTTGCTATTGCTGATGCAACCACTCTAACTGAAGCAGGATACGTGGGAGAGGATGTAGAGAATATTTTGTTAAAATTATATCAGGCGTCTGGAGAGAATAAAGAATTAACTGAACGTGGAATTATTTATATAGATGAAATTGATAAAATATCAAGAAGAAGCGAAAACCAATCAATTACAAGAGATGTGTCAGGAGAGGGAGTCCAACAAGCTTTATTAAAGATAGTTGAAGGCACTGTTGCAAATGTACCTCCTTTAGGAGGACGTAAACATCCACATCAGGAATTTCTAAAAATTGACACAAAAAATATTCTTTTTGTTTCAGGGGGAACCTTTGTTGGGCTTGATAAATTAATAAAAAAGAGAATGAAAGAAAATGTGATTGGTTTTAATTCTCAAAATAGATCAGACCAAATAAATAACACTAATATTTTCAAATATGCTCAAACAGAAGATTTGATTAAATATGGATTAATTCCAGAGCTTGTGGGTAGATTTCCAATAGTTGCTGTTTTAAATGAATTAGATAAAGACCACTTGTATAGAATATTAACTGAACCAAAAAATGCAATAACAAAACAATTTAAAACTTTATTTGAATTAGATGGAGTAAAAATTGAGTTTTCAGAAGATGTGTTAATAAAAATAACTGAAGAAGCATTAAGTAGGGGGGTTGGAGCAAGGGGGTTGAGAGCTATTTTTGAAGAAATTATGCTTGACCTAATGTATGAAACACCATCAAAAAAGGAAAAGATTGATAAAATAACAGTTGATTTTAATTTTTTGAAAAATAAAAAATGGATAGCGTAAAAGATAAAAAGTTAACTCTTCCTTTAATACCTTTGAGGGAACTGGTAACATTTCCCTGTACAATCATTCCAATACTTGTTGGAAGAGGAAAATCAATAAATGCTCTTAAAGATTCAGTTAAAAAATATAATAAATTAATATTTTTATCAGTTCAAAAGAATCAATTAAGTGAAATTCCTAATTCAAGTGAAATATGTAGTGTAGGTGTTATTGCAAAGATTGAGAAGTCTTCTGAACAAAATAATGGAAGTTTTAGAGTAATAATACAAGGTTTAAAAAGAGGTAAAATAATTAGATTTGTTAAAGAAGATGAGTATTTTCTTGCTGAAGTTTCAGTGCTTGAAGAGAAGGTTGAAACTGGGAAGGATCTATTTGCATTATCTAAAGATTTAATGATAATTTTTGAAGAATATATAAGCTTAAAAAGAATAAAACTTCGTAATATTATAGCTAAAATGGAAACTAATCAAGTTTCTGAAATTACAGATATTATTATTTCTATTCTAAATATCCCTATAAGAATAAAACAATCATTATTAGAAGAGTTAGATATATATAAACGTGGATTAAGAGTTTATAATATATTAAAAAAAGAAATATTTAAATTAAGATCAATGGGTAGAACTGATCCAAGAAAAACAAAAGATGAGATTCAGGATAATGATATTGGAAATTATAGAAAAAAAATAGAGTCTGAAAAACTCCCTGAACGTGTAAAAATAAGGGCAAATGAGGAACTTGAAAGATTATCAATGATGGCTCCATATTCTGCTGAAAGCACTGTTTCAAGATATTACCTTGATTGGTTACTTGCAATTCCATGGGATAAGGTTAAGAAAGAGAATAAAGATATAAAAAAGGCTTCATTAATACTGGATGAAGATCATTATGGACTTAATAAGGTTAAAGATAGAATTCTTGATTATCTTGCAGTAAGACAACTTGTAAAAGATTCAGGAGGTGAAATTCTCTGTTTTGTTGGCCCTCCTGGAGTTGGGAAAAGCTCTCTGTCAAAATCAATTGCAAGGGCACTTAATAAAGCATTTGTAAGAACTTCTCTTGGAGGTGTAAAGGATGAGGCAGAGATAAGGGGTCACAGAAGGACTTATATTGGCTCTTATCCAGGTCAGATCATAAAGGGGTTAAAAAAAGCTAAATATATGAACCCTGTATTTTTATTAGATGAAATAGATAAATTGAGTTCAGATTTCAGGGGGGATCCTGCATCAGCATTAATTGAAGTGCTTGATCCTGAGGAAAATTTTGAATTTGTTGATCATTATATTGATCTTGAAATAGATTTATCTCAGGTATTTTTTATAACAACTGCTAATACTATTGATCCTATTCCTCCAGCATTGAAAGATAGAATGGAAATAATAGAAATGTCAGGTTACACTGAAAGAGAGAAACTTCAAATAGCAAAGGGGTTTTTAATAAAAAAGCAAGCAAAGAAAAATGGGCTAAATCCAGATGATATTATTATTGAAGATGATTTGATTTTGAAAATAATTAATGAGTATACCAGAGAATCAGGTGTTAGAAATTTAGAAAGACAAATTGCAATCATAATGAGAAAAATTGTCCGTGGTCTTGTAGAAAATGGAATATCTGAAAAAGGAAAAAAGAGATTTGAGCTTAAAGAAACTCTATTAAGAAAATATCTGGGAATAGCAAAATTTAATATGCTCAAAATATCAAATAAAAATGAGGTTGGAGTTTCAACTGGCCTTGCATGGACTGCAGTTGGTGGAGATATTCTTATAATTGAAGCAGGATTTTTAAAAGGTAAGGGAGAACTCATATTAACTGGAAGACTGGGTGAAATAATGAAAGAGTCTTCCTCAACTGCATTTAGTTATGCAAAGTTAAAACTCTTTGATTTAGATTTAGATACAGATGAAATCGAGAAATATAACATACATCTAAATATCCCCGAAGGCGCTGTACCAAAAGAAGGACCTTCAGCTGGGGTTACTCTTGCAGTTTCAATAATTTCGCTTTTAACAGGAATACCTGTTAAATCGGATTATGCAATGACAGGAGAAATTACTTTAAGAGGGAAGATACTTCCTGTTGGAGGTATAAAAGAAAAGATCATAGCTGCTCATAGGTATGGAATTAAGAATGTATTAATTCCTCTTGAAAATAAAAAAGATTACGAAGAGGATATTCCTGAGGATATTAGAGAAAGTATGAGATTATTTTTTGTTGATAATATGAATGAATTATTGGATGTTGTTTTGGAAAAACCCTTAAAAATGAAAAATATAAATAGTAGAGTTATAAAGCCCTTTTTAAATTCAAAAATACAATAGAACTGTAATTTAAAATAACTAAAATTAATGTTATGAAAATTAAAAATGTTGAATTAGCTAAAACATCTTTTATTTATAAAGAAATAATCAATGATAGACTACCAAAAATCGTATTTATTGGAAGATCTAATGTAGGTAAATCTTCATTGATAAACAAACTTTTAAATAGAAAAAAAATGGCAAGGATAAGCTCAAAGCCTGGTAAAACAGTAAGCATAAATTATTATTTAATAAATGAAGAATTTTACTTTATAGATTTGCCAGGATATGGATTTGCAAAGATTTCAAAAAAAGAGAGAGAAAGAGTGAAAGCATTGGTTGCTGATTTTTTTGAGAAAACTGAGAATATTAAATTAATAGTAATATTAATTGATTCAAGAAGGGGATTTATGAATCCTGATCTTGAAATATTATTGAAAATTGTAGAAAAAAATTTTAAGGTCTTGACAACCTTAACAAAATGTGATAAAGTCACATATTCTTTTTTAGAAAATCAAACAAAAAATCTTCAAGAGAGGTTTGGTTTAAATGTAATTCCTTTTTCGATAAAATCTAATATTGGTAAAGAAAAGTTGATTAAGCATATAAATAAAGCATTAAAGGAGTAGAAAACAATGTATTCATTAAGAGATTTACAAGAAATGAAGGTTAATGAGTTAAAAAAAGCTGTTAAAGAGTATGATATTGAAGATGTTGATATAAATGATAAAACTTCACTTTACTTCAGCATATTAAATGCACAGGCTAGTGCTAATGGTAACTTATTTGCTGAGGGAGTAATTGAAATTCACAATGATGGTTATGGTTTTTTAAGGTTTGAGGAATACTCTTATCTGTCGAGTTCAGAGGACATATACGTTTCTCCATCTCAGGTAAATAAATTTGATCTAAGAACGGGTGATACTATATCAGGTTCTGTAAGACCTCCTAAGGGTGGAGAAAAGTATTTTGCTTTATTAACTGTAGAAGCTGTTAATTCAGAAGGTCCTGAATATGTTTTGAAAATTAGGAAAAACAAAAAATTTGAAAAATTAACCCCACTTTATCCTGAAGAGAAGATAAATTTAGAAACTAATTCTGAGAATATTTCTGGTAGAGTTATGGATTTATTAACTCCAATAGGAAAAGGTCAAAGAGGCTTAATTGTAGCTGCACCAAGAACGGGGAAAACAATGATCCTTCAGGCTATAGCAAAATCTATTGCAGTTAATCATCCTGAAATAACTTTAATAGTTTTATTAATAGATGAAAGACCCGAAGAAGTCACTGATATGAGTAGAAATGTTAATGGAGAGGTAATATCCTCTACTTTTGATGAAGTTCCTATAAGACATACAAAGGTTGCTGATATTGTTCTGGAAAAGGCAAAAAGATTGGTTGAAATGGGTAAGGATGTTGTTATTCTACTTGATTCTATAACACGTCTTGCTAGAGCACATAATGCAATAATACCTTCTTCTGGAAAAGTACTTTCCGGAGGAATTGATGCGAATGCATTGAATAAACCAAAGAAGTTCTTTGGAGCTGCAAGGAAAATTGAAGAGGGTGGAAGTTTAACAATACTTGCAACAGCTCTGGTTGAAACTGGAAGTAGAATGGATGATGTAATTTTTGAAGAGTTTAAGGGAACAGGCAATATGGAGATCAACCTTGATAGAAAACTTGTTGATAAACGTGTATTTCCTGCAATTGACATTCACCGTTCTGGAACAAGAAAAGAGGAATTGCTCATTGTAAAAGAGGACTTAAATAAGATCTGGATATTGAGAAAGGTTTTGTCTCAAATGTCTGAAGTAGAATCAATGGAATTGCTAATAGAAAAGCTATCAAAAACAAAAACGAATGCAGATTTTATGAAAATGATGTCTCAGGGGATGTAAAAAGGAAATTAAAGAGAAAGAGCCAATATGATCAAGAACTTTGAAGAGCTATTAAAGAAAGCAAAAGAGAAAAAGGGAATTGTTGTGGGTGTTCCTGCACCTGAGGATTTAAGCTCAATAAATACCATAATTAAATCTAAGAAAGAGAACATTGCTGATTTTATTTTATGTGGAAATAGAGATAAGATCATTAAACTTATAAGATCAAATAGAGGAAATGAAGAGGAGTTTGAAATAATAAATTCTTTTTCTGAGGAAGATTCTGCTTACAAAATCGTTGAACTTGCAAGAGAAAAAAGGGTTCAGGTCATATTAAAGGGTTTTCTTTCAACATCTAAATTATTAAAACCTACTCTGGATAAGGAAAAGGGATTAAGAACAGGGAACCTCTTTTCAGATATTCTTTTTGTTGAGAATCCGGGGGATAATTATGATGGGCTTCTTGGTATGACTGATGGGGGTGTAAATATATTGCCTGATCTTGAGCAGAAGAAACAAATGATTGAAAATGCAGTAAAAGCTTTTCATAAACTGGGATATAAAAGGCCAAAAGTTGGTATTTTAACAGCTAAAGAGACAGTCAATGAGAAAATGCCTGCAACTATTGATGCAAGAGAATTATATGAAATGAATAAAAGGGGAGAAATTGAGGGATGTGATGTGTATGGACCTATTGCTCTTGATATAGCAGTATCTCCAGAAGCTGCAAAGCATAAAGGTATAACAAATCCAGTTGCAGGATATGTTCAAATTATGGTTGTTCCAAATATTGAAGCTGGTAATATTTTTGGAAAGTCTTTTACATATTACCTGAAAATACCCGTTGGTCATGTTATTATGGGCGCTAAAGTCCCAATATTGATACCATCAAGAAATGAAAGCGATGTTGATAAATTAAATTCAGTTGCATTGGGTGTGATAATTGCTGAAAACTAATTTTTTATTATTGTTTTTTTTTTAAACTTTTTTAGTTTAGCTTTTCCTCAGAACAACTCTGTTTTACTTAATGTAAGAAGATCAATAAATTATTCAAAGCCATTTAAGGTTAATTTCATTCAACAAGTTTACATTGACAATGAACTTGAAATTGAAGAAAATGGTGAAATCCTATTCAAAGATATTTCTACAATAAAATGGACTTATAATGACCCGGATTATAAGGTTTGTATAATAGAAGGGGGTAAATACCAGTTTTATGATGAGGAAAACAACCAGGTAATTATTAGTAAAATAAATGAAAAGAATAAAAAATGGATATGGCAGATTTTGTTTTCCGATGAAATTTCAGATTGGATAAAATATGATGAGAGGAAAAGAAAAATCTATATAAAGAAGGCATCAGAGGATCTTGATTTAGAAATTTCAGTTGGGGAAAATTGGTTACCTGAAAAAGTAATACAAAAGGACCAGACAGGAGCAAAATATATATATATATTTAAAGACTATAGAAAAAGAGTCAAAGTAAATAAAGAAGATTTTTTATTAAAATTTAGTGAGGATGTTGATATAATAAATATGCAATGAAAACTTTTTCATCAAAAAATCGTAAGATAATTCTGGATGATGATAAGATATTAATAAAAAAGATACTAAATGGCGAAAAGTCATCATTTGAGGAAATTATGAGAAAGTATAACAAAAGGATTTTTAACTTTGTTTTGAGAATGGTTAGAAACGAAGAAGTTGCAATTGAATTAACACAGGAATTTTTCATAAAGATATTTACAAAGCTTTATAAGTATAATTTTGAATATAAATTTTCAACATGGGCATACAGGATATGTTATAATCTTGTGATCGATTATATAAGAAAGAATCAAACATATGTCGATTCTCTTGATGATGATAGTACATATAAAAAGAATTCATATATGCGTGAAAGCGCAATAAAAGAAGATGGTGCTGATGTTCTTGAAAGGGAAGAGGTAAAATCATATTTGTGGAAAACAGTAAGTTTATTACCTGTAAAATATAAAGAATTGATTTTATTAAGATATATTAAAGAACTAAAGTATGATGAAATATCAGAAGTTACTAATTTGCCAATTGGGACTGTAAAAAATAGAATTTTTAAAGCAAAAGATCTATTAAGAAAGGAGATTGAAAAAGATGGAATGCTTGAAAAATAAAACAATTCAGGAATATATAGACAAGAGTCTCAATAGAGTTGAGAAATCAATTACAAGAGATCACTTAATAGTATGTGAAAAATGCAGGGCAAAGTATGAGCTGTATAAAAAAATGGAAAAATTATTAATTAATCCTGTTTATAAAGAACCTCCTGCTAAAATTGAAAAATTTGTTATGAATAGGTTGTTCTCTAAGATACCTACATATTCTTCGATATTCGCTCTTATTTCCCTGAGTTTTATATTACTTGTTTCATGGATATATATTTATTTTGATTTTAACAATAATAGTATTATTCAGGCATTTAAATTAACATCAAATTCCGCTTTCAATTGGATAACTTCAATAATCACATTTATTTCAAATATTTTTTCATCAGTTTATGCGATTTTTAAGGTCTTGAATAAATTGTTTATGATAATATTTGATGTAAATATTGGAACTCAATTATTTGGTTTAATAATATTATCTATATTCATAAGTGTTTTCTATTTTGTATCAAGGTTAGTTTATAAAAAATTAAAGGGGCACAACTGATGAAAAGGAGTTTTATATTTCTAATTTCTATTTTTATGATCTCAATAAGTATTATATATGGTTCTGATTTTAAAGTAAAAAAAGACCTGATTCTTCAAGAGAATGAAGTCTTTGATGATAATATTATTTCTATAGGCGGAAATATCGATATAAAAGGGAAAGTCAATAAGTCTATAATTATTATCGGAGGGAAATTGAGGCTTTTCGGTCATGTTGAAGAGGATCTAATATGTATTTCGTCTGATGTAAAAATATATAAAAACGCTTTTATAAAAGGTGACCTTTTTGTGATTGGAGGAAAATTAGAAAAGGATCCTGAAATGAGGCTTCAGGGTGAATATTCTTACTTTAAATTTAATCTAAAAAAGATTGAAACAACTCTCCTTCCAATAATTTCAGATTCTCGGTCAATGACTTTCTTTAAAGCAGCTAAAATTATCTTATGGCTTATTCTGGCTCTTATTATCTTTGCAATAATCCCTAAAAAGATAAATCATGCTGAAGAGATATTTGAAAAAAACATGTTAAGAATAGGAATAACAGGGATTTTATCAATACTTGCATTTATATTATTATTTTTAGTATTCATAATATTGAGTTTTGTGATCATTGGCATCCCTCTTCTTTTTATCCTTATACTATTTTATTTTGCATTGATAATGTTTGGAAGAACTGTTTTGTTATATTTTATAGGAATAAAGATTTTAAAAACTGTAAATATAAAAAATGTCACTTCAGCACTCTTTATTTTTGTTGGTATTTCTTTTTATTTAATGCTCAAATTCTTACCGGTTTTTGGACCCATACTTTTAATAATATTCAATATATTTGAAATTGGAATAGGTATGAGCTTTCTCTTCAGAAAAAAAATACCCTTGAAATAAGAGCTGTGAAAAGTGAAGCCCAATCTGTAAAAATATATGTGCAAGTGTATGTGGATGTAGGGTTTGAGATTGTTGAATTGTTTTATTTCTTGTGGATTCCTTCTCTTGGACCAAAAGAAAACAGGATTAAATCATCTCCGGCAATTTTATAAATAAGCCTTCTCTGCTGTCCTTTGACTGAATAGCGTAAAGATCTGAGATATTTAAACTCTCCCTTTAATCTCTTTCCTGCTTCAGGATTCGATAAAATGCCGAAAATTGCCTCTTTTAGAGCCTCCTTTTCTGGTAATTCCTTCAGTTTTTTTCTTAATTTCTGGAACTTTGATGTTTCTTTTAATTGCATCTATATATTATTCATGTCCAGCTCTTGAACATTACCCATTTCATAATCCACTCTGGCTTCAATAATATCTTTGATTTCCTGAACTGTTAATTCAGGGTTTTCAACAGCCAGGAGCCCGATTCTCAGGGTATACCTTAGGGCACTGGAAAAATCACGCTGTTCTTTTTTAGCCAGAATATTAAGATCACTTATTATATCTTCATCTATTGCAATTGTTTTTCTTACCATTTAATACCTCCGCATATATAATATGATAATTTCATATAATTGTCAAATAACAGGCATGAGTTAAATTCTTATTATCAAAAAAAGAGACCCAGTCTACACATTTTACAGAAAAAATAAGAGTTGTTATTTATTTTTTCTTTGCTGGATTCAAATGTCCTCGAAACATATGACGTGAATCGTGCATGGTGATAAAAGCATCTTTGTCAACCTTATTAGATATTCGCAATACATCACGAACATTTTTCCTGCGCACTACTGTATAAACCAACACAATAGGGCCTTTTATTCCATGTGCATCTACTGTTGTAACACCATAATCTGACTGGCGCAATTCATCAGCAATCTTTTCAGATAGGTTTTTAGAGATAATCCGGACATGTGACCATCCTAAAGCAAGTTTACCCTCAATTGTAATGCCAAGCAGTGTACCACAAGCAAATCCACCACTGTAAGCAATTACACTTAGTATGTTGTCAATTCCAGATATTGCTTTAGCAATAGCAACAAGAAAGATTGATACTTCGAAAAAGCCAATTGTAGCAGCAATAAATCGTCTACCCTGTATGATGAAAATCATACGCATAGTTCCAAGTGTAACATCCGTGATTCGGCAGACAAAAATAAAAAGTGCATTGAATAATATTGACATTTTTCCAAAATAACTTTTTTTTAATGAGTTGTCAAGTGGGTGTGAGAACAAAACTTCAAGCACAAGCCAAAAAAAGGAGAAGTTATTAATTTTAAGTTAAAAAAGAAAAAAAACTCCAATATGTTATGAATTCTTATAAACTGTTGATTTTTTTTGTTTTTTTTGTTATAAATACAATGTGTTTAAATATAGTATATATATTTTTATGATAATGTTTAACCTGAAAACGGGTATTATCTAAATTAATGCCCATTTTCGGGCACATCACTTTTTTCTTAACAAAATAAATCCACGGAGGTAATTTATATGAAAAAATCTATAGAACAAATTAATGATAAAATCAAAAAGAGGAATGTAACCGTTGTAACAGCTGATGAAATGACAAAAATTGTAAAAAAACTTGGCTCGGATAAAGCATCTGAAAAGGTTGATGTTGTAACAACTGGAACATTTGGAGCAATGTGTTCATCTGGAGTGTGGTTTAATTTTGGCCACTCAGAACCACCTATCAAGATGGCTAAGGTATTTATAAATGGTGTAGAAGCCTATACAGGAGTTGCAGCTGTTGATGCTTACCTTGGTGCAGGGCAATTATCTAAAGATTATGGAATAAACTATGGAGGAGCCCATGTTATTGAAGACCTATTAAAAGGAAAAAGAGTTATATTACAAGCAATATCATATGGTACAGATTGTTATCCATTAAAAGAGCTAGAAACAGAAATTAGTTTAGAAGATTTAAATCAGGCTATAATGTTGAATCCAAGAAATGCTTATCAAAAATATGATGCAGCTACTAATTCTACCAATAAAATAATCTACACTTATATGGGAAAACTTTTGCCAAAATTTTCAAATATAACATTTTCAGGAGCAGGGGAGCTTTCGCCACTGATAAATGATCCTGAATATAAAACAATTGGAATTGGGACAAGAATTTTTTTAGGAGGAGCTGAAGGTTATATAATAGGCAATGGAACTCAGCACAATCCAAAATCTCATTTTGGAACATTGATGGTAAAAGGCGATTTAAGAGAGATGTCTGCGGATTTTTTAAGAGCTGCAGTTTTTAAAAATTATGGTCCAACTCTATATGTTGGAATAGGTGTACCTATACCAATTTTAAATGCTCAAATAGCTAAAAATACCGGGATATCAGATAATGAAATTATTACAAATATCGTTGATTATGGGACCCCTTCAAGAGAGAGGCCAATAGTTAAAAAAGTAAGTTATAAAAAACTAAAATCTGGATATATTGATTTAAATGGAAAGAGAGTTAAGTCTTCATCACTATCAAGTTTTTATATGGCTAAAAAAATTGCCATAACATTAAAAAAATGGATTGAGGATAAAAGGTTTTATCTTACAGGACCAGTAGAAAATCTTCCTACTAACACTTCTTGTAATTTTATGAAACAAACAACTCCTACTTTTGAAAAGCCAAATCCATTTAATTATGAAAGAAAGATAGATAAATATCTAAATTATGATGAAAAAAGATGTATAAAATGTGGAGCATGCATATCTATTTGCCCTTTTAGTGTATTCCAATGGAAAAATGACGGAACATTAAGAGTAGATTTTTCATTATGTAAAAAATGTGGATTATGTGAAGATATATGCCCTGTAGCAGCCATAAACATTAATAAAAAGAAAAAATGATTGTAAGAGAAAAGATCATAATAGAAGAAACTATAGCAATGGTAATTACAGATAAGGACTTTATTGAAATAGTAGTTGAAGAGATAAAAAAAAGACGGAAAGATTTAAAAGGATACATCAAAAATAACCCAGATTTTCTTAAATCTTTTTCACCTATTCCCATATCAGGAGATGCCCCTGAGATAGTAAAAAAAATGATTGATGCAACGACGAAGGTTAATGTGGGACCTATGGCTTCTGTTGCGGGAGCTATAGGCTACTATGTTGTGATGAGAATATTAAAGGAAGGTGGAAACCACATGATTTTTGATAATGGTGGTGATATTACGATGTTTATTAATAAACCAGTTACAATTGGAATTTATACTGGAGAAAAAACAACAAATAGATTTGGAATAAAATTTAAAGCATTAAATAAGATTATTTCTATATGTACCTCTTCAGGTAAGATTGGTCATTCTCTTAGTTTTGGTAAGGCAGATGCTGTAACTGTAATATCATCAGATCCATTTTTAGCTGATGCAGCCGCAACAGCAATGTGCAATAGAATAATAAAAGCCGATAAAAAAAGTATTATGAGAAATATTTCATCCTATATGATAGATGGTATTGAAGGAATAATGGTAATTATGGATCAATTGATAGGTTTTTCAGAAAATTTCCCTGAAATTTTGAAAGTAAATATTGATTATAATTTAATATCTAAAGGTTAGGAGGTAACTATGGAAAAACTCAAAATAGGAATACTTGGAGCAACCGGACTTGTTGGGCAGCATTTTGTAAGCTTGCTTGCAAATCATCCATATTTTCAGATAGATTTTCTATCTGCTTCAAATAATTCTAAAGGTAAAACTTATAAAAATATCGTAAATTGGAGATTAAAAGAAAAGTTTCCAGAAAATATTAAAAACATAGAACTCATTGATACAAAGTTAGATTCAATCATTGATAGAGAAGCAAAAGTTATCTTCAGTGCCCTTCCATCTAACGTCCAAACAAATATTGAAAGAGAACTTAGAGCAAATAATGAATATGTTTTCTCAAACTCAAGCATAAATCGTATGGACAATGAAATTCCCATTATAGTTACAGAAGTAAACAATGAACATTTTGAGTTAGCTAAAATTCAAAAAGAAAAATATGGAGGCTTTATTGTAACAAATCCAAACTGTGTTGTTTCTGGTTTTTCATTGGTGTTAAAACCATTAAATAGGTTTAATATTAAATCTATAGCAGTAAGTACCTATCAGGCTATCTCTGGCGCAGGGATTAATGGTATCTCAGCCTTTGATATTAATTCTAATGCAATTCCCTATATAAAAAATGAAGAGGAAAAAATAGAAAATGAGACGATAAAGATTCTTTCCAGTTTAGATAAGTCAACTTTAAAAGTACCTTCTTTCTCAATTATGGCAAATTGCTGCAGGATTGGTGTTTTGGTAGGCCATCTTGAGAGCATAATTTTTGAACTTGAAAAAGAAGTATCTGTTGAAGAAATAAAAGAAGCTTTAATTTCATTTACTTCTGAAGCACAGAAGCTAAACTTACCAACTGCTCCGAAACATTCCATAATAGTATCGGATAAAATAGATAGACCTCAACCTATTCTTGATAGCTATCTACCTGAGACAGGTGCAAGAGGTATGTCAGTAGTTGTAGGTAAAATTAGAAAGAAGGAAAATAAAATATCTCTCTTCCTCCTTGTGAATAATCTCATAAGAGGGGCTGCTGGACAAAGTATATTAAATAGTGAATATGCTTTTAAAAAATCTTTTATTTAATAGGGAGAACTATAATGATAGACACTATAAAGTTTGGAGGGAGTTGTTTAAAGGATAGCGAATCCATAAAAAGAGTTATTGGTTTAATAAAAAGTGGAAACAATAATAAAGCAATAATAGTATCAGCTTTTTATGAGATTACAGATCTACTTTTAAACCTTCTAAAAAAAAGTCTTAAAGACAATAGAATTATTGAAAAAGAACTTGATGTAATAAAAGAAAAACATCTAAGTATTCTTAAAGAATTTGGAATATCAGAACTGGGCCATGATTTTACAAAAAGAATTTTTAAACTTAGAAGACTTTTTTGGGGTATTCACTACACTGAAGAGATCACAGATTTACTTAAAGTTTCTGTTTTGAGTTATGGCGAAAGATTCTCCGCTATACTTATTTCAAAACTATTAAATAAGAGCGGAGTAAATTCTTTTTTTGTTGAAACAGATAAAAATTGTATCATCACCGATAATTCATATTTTAATGCAACTGCTTTATTAGAACAAACTAAAGATAATTTTCAAAAAAATATTTTGCATGAAATTAAAAGAGGTAAAGTAGCTGTTATAACCGGATATTTTGGTTCAAATGTTGATGGTAAAACCACTACTTTTGGAAGGAATGGTTCTGATTATACTGCATCAGTAGTTGCTTATTCTCTTGACAGCAAAGAATTAATACTTTGGAAAGATGTTAGCGGATTTATGAGCGCAGATCCTCGAATAGTTAAAGATAGCAAACAAATCAAAACATTATCCTATTATGAAGCAGCGGAATTATCTTATTTTGGAGCAAAGATTATTCATCCAGGGACATTTGAACCTTTAATGAAAAAAAATATAAAAATTCTTATAAAAAATATTTTAGAACCTGAGCAAAAAGCTACTATAATACATAAAAATCATTTAAAACAGACTTCAATCATTAAGAGCATTGCATACAACAATGCTATATCAGTATTAAGGGTTTTCGGTACTAGAGTTGGAGAAAAACCCGGAATTATTCAACAAATAGGAAACAGTTTAGTCACCAAGGGTATTAACATCTATTCAATAATAACATCTCAAACATGCATTAATCTCATACTAGATAAGGATGATTCTGAAAATGGATACAACGCATTAAGTAATCTGTGTGGAGGAATTATTAAAAGGATTGAATTAGAAAAAGATCTCTCACTAATAGGGCTTGTGGGAGCAGGGATGAAAAGTACAAAGGGGATTTTCGCAAGAGTTTTTAAAACAGTATCTAATTCAGGTATAAACGTAGAAATGCTTTCGGGAGGGGCATCAGACGTTGCTTACTATATAATTGTAAAAAAAAGACAACTTAAAAAAGCTATTAGATCCATACACAGGGAGTTTTTTTAAAGGCTAGGGTTTAGTGCTCTATCCATAAAAAGAATTGTGCCTGTTTCAATATCTTAAGGCAAAAGATTAAAGCTTAAGTGGTTAGGGGCAAGCTAAAGCTAAGCTCAAACTTAGACTTAAACTGACAAAGGAAATACTATTCAACCAATCAACAAAGACAGTGTTGAGTTAAAAAAAGATAAAAGTGATGAGTGGATGAGTGGATGAGTAAATGGGTAAAAAGTAAAAAAAACAAAATCGACAAATTGGTATATAAATTGTATAATTTAACAGATGAATAGATTAAATATTTCAATTGATGAAGAGTTAATGGATAATAGGATTGAATGGCTGAAGAATTAAACAGAGGTGTTAAAACCTTACTCGGTGATCCGAAAAGAGCTGTACTCAAGCTCTCTGGTCCAATGATCATTGGAATGCTTGTTCAGTCTCTTTACAATATTACTGATGGGATCTGGGTCGCAGGATTAGGATCAGATGCTTTAGCTGCGATTGGTTTATTCTTCCCATTATTTATGGTTATAATATCTTTGGCTGCTGGAATAGGGGTTGGCGGTAGTTCGACAATATCAAGAAAAATTGGAGCCAGGGATAAAAATATGGCTGATTCCGCTGCAATACACACTATTGTGATTGGTATCATTGCCGGTATATTATTTACATGTATTATGCTTCCGTTTCTCAGAGATATATTTATTTCGATTGGGGCTAAAGATAACGTTGTTCAGTTAGTTGTAAGGTATGCTCGTGTTCTTGTTTGTGGTTCAGTCATATTGGTTTTTACAAACATTGCCATGGGTGTTCTTCGAGGTGAAGGTGATACCAAAAGGGCAATGTATGCTATGCTCTTGGGAGCAGGCCTGAATATCATATTAGACCCGCTCTTCATTTATAAATTAAAAATGGGTATTGTTGGTGCTGCATGGGCGACTCTCACCTCAATATCTGTTACTTCAGTATTAATGATCTTCTGGATTTTTATAAAGAAAAACACCTATGTCAATATTAGGTTTAAAACCTTTAAATTTAATAAAAAGGTGGTAAAAGAAATCCTTAGAGTAGGGATCCCATCTTCTTTTGCCCAATTTTCAATGTCTCTGGCAATGTTTCTATTGAACATTATAATCGTCAAAGTTGCAGGCACAGATGGAATTGCAATATTCACGAGTGCCTGGCGGATCATAACGCTCGGTACAATGCCATTAATAGGAATTGCTATGGGTGTTACTGCAGTTACTGGAGCTGCTTATGGTGCTAGAAATATTGATAAGCTAAAGGTTGCATATCTCTTTGGTATAAAACTCGGATTTATTATAGAACTCGGAATTGTTACTCTGATCATTATCCTGGCACCACAGCTCTCTTATCTATTTACTTATTCAAAGGGTGCAGCGCATATATCTGGTGATTTGATAAAAGCATTTCGCTGGCTTGTATGGTTTCTTCCCAGTGTGCCATTCGGAATGTTGACCTCAGCGATGTTTCGGGGTATTGGCCAGGGCGAAAAGTCCTTAGCTACTTCCATATTTAGAACAATTATTATGCAGGTATTTCTTAGCTATTTCTTCGGGATATTCTTAAGACTTGGAATTATTGGAGCATGGTGTGGTATTGTACTGGGTAATGTGAGTGGAGCTGCAGTTGCATTCATGTGGGGAAGTTTTACAGTTAAGAGATTGAAGAGACGCTTTGGGGGTCAGAAAAAGTGAAGAGTGATGAGTTTTGAGTTTATAGGAAGTAGGGGGATTTAATCTTTACAATTATAGCTTGCATTTATAGTAAATTAATTATAAAATAGATTTTTCCTTATGGAGAGGTGTCCGAGTGGCTTAAGGAGCACGCTTGGAAAGCGTGTGTGCTGTTTTGGTACCGTGGGTTCGAATCCCACCCTCTCCGGATTTATTAATATAAGGAAAATAAGAAAAGGATATGGTATGGCTCAGGAACCTGGCAATACAGGCCTGTGAACCTTGTCAGGACCGAAAGGTAGCAGCAATAAGCAGAAACCTATATGTGTTTCAGGATTTCCTGGGCCTTTTAAAGTAGATATATGATATTAAAGGCAAAGAGCATAAAAAAGTAGTGGAGTAATTAATATGTACTTAGCATTAGCAAGAAAATACAGGCCTCAGAAATTTAAAGACTTAATAGGACAGCCACATGTAACCAAAACACTTCAAAATGCAATTGTTATGAACAAATTATACCCTTCTTTGATCTTTTCTGGAATGAAAGGAATTGGGAAAACCTCTGCAGCTAGAATACTAGCAAAAACTATAAATTGTGAAAAGGGCCCCGGCATTGAGCCTTGTAATGAATGTGAAATATGTATAGAAATAACTGAAGACAGATCTTCAGATTATATTGAAATCGATGGTGCTTCAAATAATGGAGTGGAAGAAATAAGGACCCTTCGTGAAACTGTTAGGTATAAACCTTTAAAAAATAGATATAGAGTAGTTGTGATAGATGAAGTTCATATGTTGTCAAACTCTGCATGGAATGCCCTATTAAAGACAATTGAGGAGCCTCCTGAACACACTTATTTTGTAATGGCAACTACTGATTTTCATAAAATCCCTTCTACAATTGTTTCAAGATGTCAACATTTTGAATTTAAAAGAATACCTTATGAAGCCATAGTAACTGTTTTAAAAGAGATAAGTGCAAAAGAAGATATAAAAATATCTGATTATTCACTCTATTTGATTGCGAAATCTTCAGAGGGGAGTTTAAGAGATGCGAAAAAGGTGTTAGATCAAACAATCGCTTTATCAGGTGGAGAAATTAAAGATAAGAATGTCATTGATATTCTGAATATTATTGAAGAAGAGGTATTTATAAATTTAACAAAAAACATACTTACAAAAGATAGAAAAAATATAATAGAACAGGTTAATACCTTATCTGAGAGAGGACTGGATTTAAGATTTTTCTATATTGAGTATTTAAAGTTTTTTAGAAATCTTATGATATTTAAGGCTGTTGGAGAATATGATAAATTACATAATTTAAATCCAGAAAATCTACCTGAGTTAAAAGATATATTAAAAGATACAGAGGAAGTGGAATTATTAAGATATTTTAATGCAGCTAAAGATCTTGAAATTACAATGAGACATACTGAAAACCCTAGAATTATGCTGGAATACTTACTTTTAAAGCTTTCATATTTCCCAAGTTTAATTCCAATTGAAGAAGTTATTGAAAAAATAAATGCAGGCTATTCATCTTATAAACCCAAAAATAATCTTTCTGAGGTGGAATATGAAGGGACACATTCAACAATTAAAGATAAAAATAGAGAAATTGAAGTAAAAAAGATAGAATCATTAAATAATAAAGTTGAATCTGTAATTTCAGATGAAAAATTAAAACCTATTTTAGTAAAAAAACTGGAAGATGTGAAACCGAGGTTATCTTCAGCTATTAGTTCTTCTTCGATCTTTTTTAAAGAAAATGTTTTAAATATAAAATTAAATCCTGAATTTGAGCATCTTTATAGTGTTATAAAAGTTAATATTGATTATTTAAAAAAAATCTTGCTTAATTTATACAAGGAAAATGTTGAAATTAATGTTATAATTGATTTAGAAAAAAAAAAGAAAAAGGAGGATAAGAAAATCAGTGAAATAAGAAACAATGACAATATAAAGAACTTATTAGATGAAATTAAAGGAGAAATTATTTCAATAGATAATACATAAGGAGGATAAAATGGCTAAAACACCCAACATGAATCATATGATAAAAATGGCACAAAATATGGCAAAGCAAATGGAAGATCAGATGAACTCAATTGAAGTGGAAGGTAATGCTGGTGGGGGAATGGTTAAGGTATTGCTGAATGGTCATAAAAACATTCTATCTTTAACAATTTCAAAAGAGGTTGTAGATCCTCAGGATATTGAAATGTTACAAGATCTGATAATTGCTGCATTAAATGATGCCCAGGCAAAGGTAGATGAAAAAATCAAGGGTAATCTACCTGGAGGGCTTCCTGGTGGATTTCCTTTCCCCGGCATTTAGTGTATAGAAGCTGTTAAATGTATAATTTTACACCTCCTATAGCAAAATTAATTGAGCAGTTAAGAAAAATTCCAGGCATTGGAACTAAGTCAGCACAGCGAATAAGCTTCTATCTTTTGAAAACAAAGAAAAGGAATGCTATAGAACTTGCAAATGCTATAATAGATGCAAGAGAAAAAACATTTTTTTGTTCAAAATGTAATAATATGGCTTCACAGAGCCAATGTGAAATTTGCTCAGACACAAAAAGAGATTCAAGTAAAATTTGTGTTATTGAAGAACCTTTTAATGTTTATTCAATTGAAAGAACCAATCTATATTATGGTTTATATCATGTGCTTCATGGGAATTTATCTCCCATAAAAGGACTAGGACCTGATGAATTGAAGATTTCAGGATTGATTAATAGAGTAGCGGAGGGAAATGTGAAGGAAGTTATTTTAGCAACAAGTCCAACTACTGAGGGAAATGCAACTGCTCATTATTTGACAGATATATTAAGAAAATATAAAATAAAAATCACTCGTATAGCATTAGGCCTTCCAATAGGTGCTGATATTGATTATGTTGACTCTGTTACTATAGCAAAATCAATAGAAGGAAGAGTTGAAATTTAATTTTTAATATGAAAAAAAAAATTAGAAATAGTAGAATAAAAAGTGAGTATAGGTTATTATTACCACTAACACCTATTATAAATGAGGTAAAATAATTATTATGTTGAAAAAGTGGCAAGATTTAGAAATAGGAGGAATAAATTTTAATACAAAAAATTCTTTTAAAAATGTACTGAAATATTTAGAAACAGGTAAAAAGCCTGAATTTAATCATGAGTTATGTAAAAATTGTTTTTTATGCTGGGTTTTTTGCCCTGACAATGCTATTATTGTAGAGAATAATATAATAAAAGGAATTAATTATGATTTTTGTAAAGGTTGTGGAATATGTATAACAGAGTGTCCTGTAACCGGGATTCACCAACCTCTTTACATTAAAAACAATGAATCTGAATCATGATTATAAGTAATAGGTTAAGTTAACTAATGGAAGTTATAGATGGAAATTCTGCAATAGCAGAGGCGATTAAACAAATCGGACCTGATGTGGTAATATCATATCCACAGATCCCATCTATATCGATTCTTGAATCTATTGCTTCTTTTATCGCGAATGGTGAGATGGATTCAGAATTTCTAAATGTTGACTCTGACTATAGTGCAATGAGCGCTTGTATTGGTGTGGCTGCTTCAGGTGGAAGAGCTTTCACTGCCACAGCTTCTCAAGGGCTGGCACTTATGCATGAAACTCTTTTTATTGCTTCTTCCTTAAGACTTCCAATAGTTATGGGAATTACAAATAGAGCATTAGCTGCTCCAATAAATTTTAATGCTGATCATTCTGATTCAATGGCTCAAAGAGATAGTGGGTGGATTCAGATATTCTCCGAGAATTCACAAGAAGCCTATGATAACATAATTCAGGCTTTTAAAATCGCAGAAAATAAAGAGGTTAGAACACCTGTAATGGTGGGAATTGATAGTACATTTAATTTTAATGTACACGAAAATGTTTATGTTCAAACAAATGATGAAATTCTGGAGTTTGAAAACAAGCCAGATTCAAATTATTCTATTCTTGATATTGAAAATCCAAAGACAGTAGGCTCTTTTTGCACGCCCGATTATTTTTTCGAACATAAGATAAATCAAAATAAGGGAATAGAAAGTTCAAGAAAAATAATAAAGGATGTTGGAAGAGAATTTGGTGATAGATTTAATAGATATTATGGGTATTTTGAAACATATAAGTTAGAGGACGCAGAATTTGCTGTAATTCTAATGAGTTCAGCTGCTGGAATTGCTAAAAAAGCTATTGATGCAATGAGAAAAAAAGGTGAAAAAGTAGGTCTCTTAAAATTGAGAGTATTTAGACCTTTTCCATATAAAGAGTTGAGAGAATCATTATCAAATTTAAAATCAATTGCGGTACTTGATAGGGTTTTAACACCTGGAACATATGGAGGTCCTCTTTTTATTGAAACAATGGCTGCACTGTATGGTTTAGAAAAAAGACCTTTGGTTTACCCTTATATATATGGTTTAGGTGGAAGGGATATAATGTTAAAACATATAGAAGATATCTTTGATGATATTAAAAAAAGTTTTAATAATGAAAAAAGTAATTTTGAAATTAAATATATAAATTTGAGAGAATAAGAATGATTACGCTCAAGGAACTTACGAAGAAAGAAGATCTTTTTGTTTCAGGCCATGGATTATGCCCGGGGTGTGGTATACCTATAATCTTAAAACTTGTTTTAAGAGCCACAGAGTACCCTATAGTCATTTCTAACGCCACTGGTTGCCTTCAAATAGCATCAACAAAATTTCCCGCAACTTCATGGAAATTAAATTGGATTCACAGTTCTTTGGGGAATGCTGCTTCTACTATTTCTGGGATTGAAACAATGTATAGAGTTTTAAAAAAAAAGGGTAAATTACAAACTGATACAGAAATAAAGTTTTTGGCAATTGTAGGTGATGGTGGTACAAACGATATAGGGTTATCATCTCTTTCAGGCGCAATTGAAAGAGGGCATGATTTTGTTTACCTATGTTATGATAATCAATCATATGCGAATTCAGGTGGACAGCGATCATCTGCATCTCCAATTGGTACATCAACATCTACAACCCCAACAGGTAAAGTGCTCCCTGGAAAATTGCAATATAGAAAGGATATAACAAAAATTATTGTTGCGCATAAGCTTCCTTATGTGGCACAAACAGCACCCTGGAATTGGGAAGATTTATATACAAAAGCTAAAAAGGCATTTGATATTGAAGGTCCAGCATATTTGAATGTTTTAAATCCATGCCCTAAAAAGTGGGGAATTCCTTCTAATAAATCCATTGAATTAACAAGGATAGCTGCTGATACATGTGTGTGGCCTCTCTATGAAATTGAAGCTGGAAAGAATATAAATGTCAATTATAAACCTGAGAATAAATTGCCTGTGACAGAATGGCTGAAGAGCCAGAATAGATTTAAACATCTTCTGAATATTGAGAACAGATGGATAGTTGATGAAATTCAAGACGAAGTTGATCAAAACTGGAAATGGTTGCTAAAACAAGAAAAAAGAGGTATAAATAATTAGATGCAAGAAAATTTTATTATTTATAAAGAAGAGTATGATTTAATTAAAAAGGTTTTAGTTTCATTGAGAAGTAGTACAATGTCTGAAATTGTTTTTGTAACGGACTCTGAAGGGCATTGTATTGCATCTACTGGAGATATGAGTGATACATATTTAAACTCAATTTCCTCATTAATTGCAGGAAGTATTGCTGCTGTAAACAGTATTGGAAATATGATCGATGTGAATGAATTCACAAGCCTTCTAACTGAGTCTTTAACAAAAAATTTGTATGTTTCATCAATTAATGAAAGAACAATGTTAGCTATTGTGTTTAGTAAAGATTTGAATCTTGGTCTGATTCGATTTAGATTAAAAGGAGCTATTAAGAAACTTAGAGATATTTTTATAGTAATTAATGAGAAACTTGAATCTAATATTCTTAAAGATGAAGACTTTCCTTTTGAGGGTGTAACAGATAAAGATATAGATGAAATATTTGGAGATTAATCATTGTCTTTTATAAATTATTCGATAAGAGAAATAAACTTTAAAATTGTATATTATGGACCTGGTTTGAGTGGAAAAACCACAAATATAAAGTATCTATACAAAAAAGTAAAAAGTGAGAATAAAGGTAAACTTGTAAGTTTAGCAACTGAAAGTGAAAGAACTTTATTTTTTGATTTTTTTCCTCTTGATCTTGGCAGAATTAAAGGTTATAAGGTGAAATTTCATTTATATACTGTCCCTGGACAGATCTATTATAGTAGCTCTCGGAAATTGATTTTAAAGGGAGTAGATGGCTTAGTTTTTGTTGCTGATTCACAAAGGGAAAGGTTTGAAGCAAATATTGAAAGTTTAGATGATATGTTAGAAAATTTAAGGGAATACAGTATTGATTTTAATAGCTTGCCTTATGTACTACAGTTAAATAAAAGAGATTTACCTAACGTCACACCAGTTAATGAATTAATATCAACATTAAGGACAAAGAATGAAACAGTTTTGGAAGCAGTTGCTGTTGATGGAAATGGGGTTATTGATACTTTAAAAACTATATCAAAATCAATAATGATTGATATAAGGAGAGAATTGAGATGAGTAAAAGAACAATTATTGAAAAAATTTTTTATACTCATTCAAAAGAAGAAATAGAACCCGGTGGAATAATTTGGATTAATCTCGACCTTGTAACTGCAAGAGATTTTGCAGGACCTAATGTAGTAAAAAATTTTAATAATTATTACAGACAAAAAGATTTATTCAATAGATCTAAAACTTTATTTACTTTTGATTTGACTGTTCCTCCAAAAACAATACAATATGCAAATAATCAACAGATTTGTAGGGAATTTGCAAGAGAAAAAGGGATAAAAGTATTTGATATTGATCAGGGAATAGGCACTCATACATTAATTGAAAAGGGATTAGCGTATCCTGGAGCTATTGTAGTCGGAACTGATAGCCACATGAATATTCTGAGTGCTGTAAATTGTTTTGGTCAGGGTATGGGAGATATAGATATTACTTTTGGATTTAGATATGGTAAAACATGGTTTGAAGTCCCAGAAACTGTAAAAGTTTTAATAAAGGGAAACCCTAAAAAATATTTTTCAGCAAAAGATCTTACACTAAAAATTCTCGGTGTCCTAAAAACAGACAGAGCTTTAGGTAAAGCTATAGAATTTTATGGTAAAACTATTGAAGATCTTGACATTTCAGGAAGAATTACTTTATTGAGCATGACAACTGAAATGGGAGGTATAGTTGGATTTATACCATTTACAGAAAATACAATAATGGAGATAAAAAAACTTAATGGTTTAGATGGATTGCCTGAAGAAATAAGAGCTGATGAAAATGCCAATTATTCAGAAATAATTGAGATTGATGTCTCAGATATTGAGCCAATGATCTCTATGCCACCTTATCCACATAATGTTAAAAAAATATCTGAATTAGAAAAGCGTATTAAAGTTGATTTTGGATTTATTGGTTCCTGTACTAATGGAAGGATTGAAGATATTGAAAAAGTATGGGAAATACTAAGGGGTAAACATATTGCAGATGGAGTTCGCCTTGCAATTGTGCCTTCTACAAAGATGGTTTATAGACAAGTATTAGAACGTGGAATGTTAAATGACTTGTTCAATGCAGGAGCTATTATTTCCAATCCAGGGTGTGGGGGATGTGCGCAAGGTCATATTGGTATGACAGGTAAGAATGAGGTTATGATTTCTACAGGCAATAGAAATTTCCCTGGTAAGCAGGGAGATGGTTTAAATTATCTTTCCTCTCCAGAAGTTGTGGCTTACTCAGTTTTAAATGGTTTTATTTCCTCAAAGGAGCATTGAAATGAACGAATATATTTTTAAGAGTAGGGTATGGTTAATAACAGATGATAATGGAAATTTAATTCCTGATGTTGATACTGATCAAATATTTCATAATGCACACCTTTATATTACTGATATTAATGAAATGTGGAAATATACTTTTGGGAATCTTGAAGGATGGAAAGATTTCCCAAAGAAAGCAGAAAATGGAGATATAATTATAGCCGGTAAAAATTTTGGTTCAGGTTCTTCACGTCAACAAGCTGTGGATTGTTTTAAAGCACTTGGAATAAAATTAATAATTGCTGAATCTTTTGGAGCAATTTACAAGAGAAATGCAATTAATTCAGGGTTCCCTATAATGATTTCACAGAATATTAATGATATAATGTCTCAGAAAAAGATTTTGAATTTACAAAATATAAGTGTTGATATACTAAAAGGTGAATTGATAAACCTTGATACAGAGGAAAAAATCAATTTAACCCCATTTTCGAAAGTTCAAAAAGATATTTATGATAAAGGAATATTATTAAATATGTAAGACAAAAATCTTTTATATATTAAAAAAAATGAGTGATTTTATTAATATTGGTATTTTTTCTGATATTTATATCTGTTAATTGCACTACTTAATTTACTTCTTAGTTTGGAAGTGTTTTTTATTTTTTGTAGTATTTCAAGCTCCAGTTCAGCTGATTGAATATCTTCGTTCCCTAAATGAAGAATGCCTAAAAGGAAATGAATATTTGGATTGTCAGGTTCTATAAGAATTGCTTTGTTCAGCAAACTAATCCCATGAGTCCAACTTTGAACTATTATATAAGAAGTTGCAAGTCCGAGATAAGGCTCTATATAATCTGGACCTAATGTAATAGCATTTTTAAAAGCAAATATTGCTTTCCCATTCTTTGAAAGGCTTGCATAGCTTACGCCAAGAAAATAGTAAGCTTTTGCATTATTTAAATAATCTGCTGCATGCTCTAATATCTTAATAGCACTCTTGTATCTTTTTAAATAGATATAAGTTGCTCCGAGCTTGATTAAGCAATTCTCATGGTTTTGATCAATACTTAATGCCTTTTTAAATGAATCAATACTTTCTTCTTGCATATTCAAGGTTATGTACGTGACTCCAAGCTCATAATAGGCCTCAACATATTCTGGATCTAAGTATATAGCTTGTTTTAGTTGTTCTATAGAGTCAGTTGAATGATTTTTTCTTAAACAAACTCCTAAATAGAAATAAGCTTTTGCGTTTTGTAGGTTATCTTTAATGGCTTCTTTAAAATATTTAATGGCATTTTCGTAATCTTTAGTTTCAAATAAAGCTAATCCTTTGTTAAAGTTAGTATCAAAAGTTTTTAACTCTTCATCATCAATAGAACCTAATCTTGCTAATTTTTTGCTTTTATTTGAGATCAATTTATTAACTTTTGAAATTGGAATTGCAAAGTTTAAATTTTGACCTTTTATCATCTGAAAAGTTGCCACACCTATAACTTCCCCCTTTATATTTAAAACTGGACTTCCGCTTGAACCTGGTGATATTGGTGATGTTATCTGAATTACCTTTCCAAAAGGTTTGATTTCTCTTTTAGCTGATACTATACCGTCAGATACAGTGGATTCAAGCCCCAAAGGGTTACCGATCACTATAATTTTTTCTCCAACACTTGGTAATTTGTTGCTTATTTTAAGAGGTTTCCAATCTGTTTTTTTATTTCCAATCTTAAGAAGTACAAGGTCAGTCTTATAGTCTTTATCAAAAAACTGATCAACTGTATAAACTTTATGATTTAATTTTATTTGAGCTTTTTCTGCACCTCTAAATATATGAAGGTTGCTAACAACGTACCCCTTTGAATCAATTATAAATCCACTACCTTGCCCGAGAGTATTACCATGTTTATCAAAAGTATAAATTAAGACAATTGATTTTTGAGCCTCTTTTATCATACTTGGTAGATCTGTTGTTATTTTCTTTAGTTTACTCTCATCAACTTTCAAAATAGTTTTCTTTTCATATAAAGGCTCTGGTTCTTTTTTTTTTGAATAAGATGTATTAATAACCCAGTATCCTATTATAGCTATAATAATGATAGATATAATAGTTATTCGTATTTTTTTTCTTTTTTTTTCATAATTTTCTTTTACAAACTGCATAGTATATATACCTCACATATATTTTTTGTGGAAAGAACATATTTATATTAAATCAAATATTTTTACATTTCAATAGTTTTAGTCCAATTTTTAAAATTTAAAGTAAAATAGAAATTATTTTTTATTGTAATGAAATTTAACAATTTGATCTATTGAGATTTAATTTTTCTTTATACTATTGACTTTATAAGTAATTTAATGTAAATTAAAGCTTTTAAAAAGGAGGAGATAAAATATGAATAAGAATGAATTAGCGATTCAAATGGTAAAAAAAGCAGGTGTTACTAAAAGCAATGCTTTTAAAGTTATAGATGCTTTTGTTGATGTTGTTTCCATAGAATTAAGTAAAAACGATGGCAATCTTACTATTGTTGGTTTTGGCACATATAAGACAATAGAAAAAAAGAAAAAGAAGGGAAGAAACCCAAGAACCGGCGAAGAGATCATAATACCAAAGAAAAGGGTAGTAAAATTTGTTCCTGGTAAAAGATTAAAGGAACTTGTTAGATAATTTGTGAGAGATCTGTTTTATAGGTGCGTAGCTCAGTTTTGGTTAGAGTGCTACCTTGACACGGTAGAGGTCGGCGGTTCGAGCCCGCCCGCGCCTATTCTGAACTTATTTAATGAATAAAAAAAGAAATGATGTAATCTTAAGTAAAATAGATTGTAAGCCAAAAGAGTCAGAGAGTCTTGAAGTATATAGGCATTCATGTGCACATCTATTAGCTCAAGCTGTAACTGAGTTATTCCCTGATACTCAATATGGAATAGGACCAGCATATGAAAATGGATTTTACTATGATTTTATCACACAGAGACCATTTTCTCCGGAAGATATTGAATTAATATCAAAAAGAATGAAACATATTGTCAAGCAAAATTTAAAAATTGAAAGTATGGAATGGACAAAGCAAAAAGCAATTGAATATTTTAGCTCAAAAAATCAATTTTTAAAAGTAGAATTAATTAATGAAAAAGTTGGGACAAATGAAGTTTCATTATATAAACAGGGAGATTTTGTTGATTTTTGTAAAGGTCCTCATTTACCATCAACTTCATATTTAAAATATTTCAAACTATTATCAGTAGCAGCTTCTTTATGGAAAGGTGACGAGAATAATCAATCCATGCAGCGTATATATGGAGTTGCATATCCTACTCTTGAAGAGTTAAATGAACATTTGAAATTTTTAAAAGAGGCAAAAGAGAGAGATCACAGGAAATTAGGTAAATCACTTGATCTTTTTTCAATTCAGAATGATGTTGGTGCTGGACTTGTATTATGGCATCCGAAGGGAAGTATAATAAGGCATGAAATTGAGCAATTTTGGACAGAAGAACATTTAAAGAATGGTTATGAATTGCTATATACACCTCATATTGCAAAGATAGATTTATGGCAAATGAGTGGCCATCTTGATTTTTACAAAGATAATATGTTTACGCCAATTGAGTTTGATAATGCTCAATACCAACTAAGACCAATGAATTGTCCATTTCATATTGTTGTTTTTAAATCAAAAAATCGTAGTTATAGAGATATGCCTATTAAATGGGCTGAACTTGGGACTGTTTACAGATATGAAAGAAAGGGTGTACTTCATGGTTTGATGAGAGTTAGAGGTTTTACACAGGATGATGCACATATTTTTTGTACTCAGGAACAACTTGAGCATGAAATTAAAGAATTGATTGATTTTAGCCTTAGAATATTAGGCACTTTTGGTTTTAAAGATTTAGATATTTATCTCTCAACAAGACCTGATAAATATGTGGGAGAATTAGAAGACTGGGAATTGGCAACAGCTGCACTTAAAAATTCATTAGATAAGAATAATGTTGAATATAGAGTTGATTCTGGTGAAGGTGTTTTTTATGGACCTAAAATTGATATAAAAGTTAAAGATGTTTTAAAACGTTCATGGCAATGTACAACCATTCAAGTAGATTTTAATCTTCCAAAAAGGTTTAATTTAAAATATTCTGATAATTCAGGTAAGATCAGGCAGCCAATAATGATACACAGGGCTTTATTAGGATCTTTAGAAAGATTTTTTGGAGTCCTTATTGAACATTATGCGGGATTTTTCCCATTATGGTTATCACCCGTGCAAGTTATGGTTATTCCAATTACAGATAAAAATATTGAATATGCAAAAATTGTATTCAATAAGATTAATGAGAATAATATAAGGGTTGGATTGGATCAAAGAAGTGAAGGTGTTGGAAAGAAAATAAGAGACTCAGAATTACAAAAAATACCTTATATAATTGTTGTTGGGGATAAAGAACAGAAAAATAACAATATATCTTTTAGAATTCACAAAAAAGGTGATCAGGGTAGTATAGACCTTAATCATTTTATAAAAGGAGTAAAAAAAATAATTATGGAAAAGGGTTCAAATTATGAAGTATAGTAGAAGAATACCAATTAAGAAAAGACCACATAAAATAAACAATGAAATAAGAGCCACCCAGGTTAGATTGATTGATGAGAATAAAAATCAGGTTGGACTTATTCCTTTGAAAGAAGCTCTTGAAATAGCTACAGAAAAGGAACTCGATTTAGTTGAGATTTCACCAAAAGCAACTCCACCAGTTTGCAGAATACTTGATTATGGTAAATATCTCTATTCAATACAAAAAAAAGCTCATGAAGCCCAGAAACAACAGAAAAAAATTCAAATTAAGGAGATAAAATTTACTCCAGCAATTGGAGCACATGATATTGAAGTTAAACTTAAAAAAATAAAACAGTTCCTTAAAGAGGGTAATAAGGTCAAAATTACAATATGGCTAAGAGGTAGACAGAAGAGGAAGCCAGAGATGTTGGGTGTTATGACCACAAAGATTATAGATATATTAAAAGATATATCTGAAATTGAGACAAACCCAAAGAGAGAAAGATGGAGTAATTATATACTTATAGGACAAAAGAAAGGAGGAAAAGATGCCGAAACTAAAAACTCATAGAGGCGCAAAAAAAAGGTTTAGTTTTACTGCTAAAGGTAAAATAAAGAGGAGTAAAGCTTTTGCTTCTCATCTTCTTACTAAAAAAAGTAAGAAAAAAAAGAGAAACTTAAGAAAATCAACGCTTGTTGTAAAAGAGGAATTTAAAAGAGTAAAAGATTTATTACCGAATTCATAACTGGAGGAAAAAATGCCAAGAGTAACAAGAGGAAACAAAAAGTTATTAAGAAGAAAAAAAATATTAAAATTAGCAAAGGGATACTTTGGTGCAAAAAGGAAAAATTACAGAAGTGCAAAAGAGTCTGTTGAAAAAGCTCTAACTTATTCATATCGAGACAGAAGGAATAGGAAAAGAGACTTTAGAAAATTATGGAATATAAGAATAGGCGCAGCTGTAAGGAAATATGACATAAATTATTCAAAATTTATATATGGACTGAAAAAAGCTGATATTACCTTAAATAGAAAAATTCTTTCTAACATGGCTATAACAGAGCCTGATTCCTTTAAAAAAATCGTTGAAAAAGCAAAAACATACATATGATTGATGAATTAAAAAAAGAGATTGAAAAGGTTAAAAAAGGTTTTCTGCAGGAAATAGATCAGATTCTATCAAAAGAGGATCTTAAAAAGCTAAGGGATAAGTATACGAGTAGAAAAAATGGGATTTTGACTGAATTTATGCATAATTTAAAGAAAGCATCAAAAGAACTCAGGCCAATTGCAGGACAGACAATTAATGAGCTTAAATTAATTATTGAAGATAAATTTAAAGAAACTGAGAAAACTCTTATTTCTAAAGTATATGGGAGAGTTGATTATTCTTTACCTGAGTTTGATTTTTCTGTTGGATATTCGCATATTTTGTCTAATATATTAACAAAAATTGAAGATATCTTTTTAAATTCAGGATATGAAATAGCATATGGATTTGAAGTGGAATCAGAATACAACAATTTTACAGCTCTTAATATTCCTGAGCATCATCCTGCAAGGGATGAGCATGACACATTTTTTATAAAAGATTTTGAGAATACTATATTAAGGACTCACACATCACCAGTTCAAATCAGATATATGAATGAGCATAAGCCCCCAATAAAGATCATTTCACCTGGAAAAGTTTTTAGAAAAGATGAACCTGATGCTACACATACTCCGGTTTTTACTCAAGTTGAAGGACTCCTAATCGATAAAGACATTAACTTTTCTCATTTAAAGGGAACATTAGAATCATTTATAAAATCCTTTTTTGGAGAGAATATTAATGTGAGATTCAGACCTGGATATTTCCCTTTTACTGAACCATCTGCAGAAGTGGATATAAGCTGTTTTTTATGTTTTGGTAAAGATCAGGATTGCAAAATATGCAAAGGAACAGGGTGGCTTGAAATTCTTGGAAGCGGAATGGTTCACCCTAAGGTTCTGTTAAATTGTAACATTAATCCTGAAGAATATTCAGGATTTGCTTTTGGTATGGGTGTTGAAAGAATTGCTTTGCTTAAGTATGGTATACCTGATATAAGGATGTTTTACGAGAATGATATAAGATTTTTAAGTCAATTTGGGTAACACAATGAGAGTAAATATAGAATACTTAAAAAAGTTCATAAATATTGATACTGATAAGTTGAAAATGAAGGATCTATTAGCTTCAATTGGGCTGGAAGTTTCTGAATTAATCACTTGCAATGGAAAAGATATATTTGATGTTGAGATTACACCAAACAGACCTGATTGGCTTTCTCATTATGGAATAGCAAGAGATATTCATTCAAAATTACAAGAGTTAAAGTTTTCTACATTAAAATTTCCTGAAGTTCATTTAGATAAACAAAATGAAGATTTTTTAATAAATATTGAGGACATAAATGATTGTCCCAGATATACAGGGTGTATAGTTAGAGATATTAAAGTTAATGAATCTTCTAAAGAGGTGAAAGAGCTAATTGAAAGTTTTGGACTTAGACCAATAAATAATATTGTTGATATTTCGAATTTAGTACTTATGACAATTGGGCAGCCAATTCATATCTTTGACTTAGATAAAATTTATGGAAATGAAATAAATGTAAGAAGGGCGTTGAATGATGAAAGTTTAGAACTTTTAGACGGACAAAAAATAAGCTTAAATAATGAATTTCTTGTTATTTGTGATAAAAAAAAGCCAGTTGCTATTGCTGGAATAATGGGAGGAGAATATTCGGGAATTACATTTGAAACACGAAACATCTTTATTGAGAGTGCTTATTTTAATCCAATAATAATAAGGAGGGGTGCAAGAAAACTTGGGATCAAAACAGAAGCTTCTTATAGATTTGAGAGAGGTGCTGATGTATTAGTAACACAAAAAGCAATAAGCTTTGTGTTAAAAATGATTAAAAAGGTTCAAAAACAAGAATTAAATATAACTTATTATAATGATGTATTTAAAAAAGAATTTAAACCAATTTTTATTGAATTATCTAAAGATTATCCTTCTACCTATACTGGAATTGAAATAAAAGATAGTGTGTCAGAGCAGATTTTGAGAAATCTTGGATTTAAACTTGAAAACAAAGGTGACAAATGGATTGTAGAAATTCCATCATATAGAGTTGATATTTTTAATAAGCAAGATTTGGTTGAAGAAATAATAAGAATTTATGGATATGACAAGTTAAGTTCTAAACTACCTCTGTGTGTTAATGAAAATTTAAGAACTAATAATGAGAGAGATTTGATAAACAAAATAAGAAATCACTTGACATCTATTGGATTTAATGAGGTTATTAATTACATATTCCACAGTTATGAAGAGAATAAATTATTTTCTGATAGAGAAAATTTTTTGGAAATTAAAAATCCCATAGGAAGAGATTTTTCAGTTCTCAGAAATTCATTAATACCTGGTTTGCTAAAGAACTCTGCTTTGAATTTTAATAGTTCAATAAAAAGAGTAAGTTTGTTTGAGTTTGGAAAGCGATTTTATATTAAAAATGAAAAAATTAGAGAAGAGGATATCTTATCACTTAGTGCTTCGGGAATATATTTAGAACCAAATTGGAAAGAGCAGATTGAGAAAGATTTTGATTTTTATATTTTTAAATCATTATTTTCTACTATGCTTAAAAAAATTCATGTTAAATTTAAGTTAGAAAAAGACCATTTTCCTCATCTTTTAGATGAATGCTCCTATCTGGTTAAAATAGATGAACACGAAATCGGATATATTGGATCTTTAAAAAAGGAGATAATTGATTTTTATAAAATTGATAAACCTGTATTTGTTGTTGAAGTTCAATTATCAAAAATAAGTAAATACATAAAAGAGAATAGTTTTAAAATGTGGAATAAATTTCCATTTTCAAAAAGAGATTTTTCTTTTTTAATTGATAAAAATATTGATTATTATGAATTGGAATCTGTTATGGAAAAATTAAAGCCTGCGATTATGGAAAAATATGAGCTGTTTGACCTATATGAAGGTAATAAGATCCCTGCAAGTAAGGTTAGTTTTTCAATGGCTTTTTACTATAGGAGCAAGAAAAGGACTTTAACCAATGATGAGATTAATGACACTCATATTAAATTTACTGAAAAATTAATAAAAAAGTTAGATTTAATTCAGAGATAAAAAAAGGAGTTAATAATGGAATTAGAAGAGTTTAGTAAATTAGAGGAAAAAGTAAATAATTTAGTTAATGCAATAAAATTATTAAGAGATGAAAATAAAATATTAAAACTTACAATTGAAAAAACAAAAAAAGAATCTTCTCATATAAATTCTGAGAGATCTGAAATTAAGAAAAAGATTACTTCATTGATTAGTTTAATTGATTCTGTTGATTAGTATGAGCAAAGTAGTTGAAGTCCAGATAATAGGGAAAAATTTTAGTTTCAAATTACCAAATGATATAAAATCTAAAGAATTTTATGAAATTATTAATTATGTAGAAAATAAAATGAGCAAAATCAAGAGAGAAAGTATTAACCTGGATTTTTTTAAGATAGCTTTGTTAACATCAGTAAATATAGCAGAAGAGTTTTTCTCATTAAAAAGAGAAAATGAAAATTTAAGGGCCATATTAAATAAAATTGATAAAATAATTACTCCTCTTGAAGAAGAAAGTAAAAGTTTAATAAAATTTTCATCCTAATTATTAAAAGGAGGCAATAATGAACACATTTTTATATATATTGACATTTTTATTAGGAATTTCTGGAGGTTTTTTCCTCTTTCTAATTTTAAAAAAAAGAATCCTATCAAATGAATATGATCAGATAAAAATAACAAAACAAGAGTATGAGGAAGGGGCTAAAGAAGAGCTTGATAATTATAAGAAAAAATTAAATCTTGAAATAAAAGAAGAATTTATGAATTGGAAGAATGATTACAATCAGAAAAATGTTAATAAATCACAAAGATTAAATGAAATTGAAAAAAGATTGATAATTAAGGAAGATAATCTTGACAGAAGGTATGCTAACCTTGAAGGTAGAGAAAAAGAATTAAAGAAAAAAGAGAAAGATTTATATTATAAAGAAGAGGAATTGGGTGTTTTTGAAAATAAATTAAATGAAGTTTATGATGAACAAAAAAGAAAACTTGAAAAGATATCAGGCATGACTGTTTTTGAGGCAAAGGAAATGATTATTAAACAATGTGAAAGTGAAGCAAAACTTGAATCAGTTCAGAAATTAAAGCTCATTGAAGAGGATTTGAAAGAGAAGAGTAATTTAATGGCAAAAGATGTGATTTCAACAGCTATACAAAGAATTGCAAGTGAGCATGTTATTTCATCTTCAGTTACAGTTATAGATTTACCAAATGATGAAATGAAGGGAAGAATTATTGGAAGGGAAGGCAGAAATATAAGAGCTTTAGAGAATGCAACTGGGGTTGATTTTATTGTTGATGATACTCCTGAAGCAATAATTGTTTCATCATTTGATCCTATAAGAAGAGAAATAGCCAAAAAATCACTTGAAACTTTAATAACAGATGGAAGAGTTCATCCTGCAAGAATTGAAGAGGTTGTTGATAAAATTAAGAATAATTTTGATAATTATCTAAAAGAGATAGGGGAGAATACAATTATTGAACTTGGAATTCAAGATATAAATCCAGAACTATTTATCTATATTGGTAAATTACAATTCAGAACATCCTATGGTCAAAATGCTCTTCAACATTCAAAAGAAGTAGCAATGATCAGCGCATTTATGGCTAAAGAATTAGGAGCTAATGTAAATATTGCAAAAAGAGCTGGTTTATTACACGATGTAGGAAAATCAATAGATAGAGAAACTGAAGGCACTCATACAAAAATATCAGTTGATTTAGCAAAAAAATATGGTGAGTCAAATATAGTTCAGGAAGCTATTGCATCTCATCATTTAGACGTTGATTTCACATCAGTTGAAGGTGTTCTTGTTCAAGCTGCAGACAGCGTTTCTGCAGCTCGTCCTGGTGCTAGAAGAGAAATATTTGAGACATATATAAAAAGACTTGAAAAACTTGAAGAAGTTTGCAGATCATTTGAAGGTGTTACAAAAGCATTTGCATTACGTGCAGGAAGAGAGGTGAGGGTTATTGTTAATTCGAATGAATTAAATGATAATAAAACATTTATTATGTCAAAGGATATTGCAAAAAAAGTTCAGGAGGAACTTGAATACCCTGGTCAGATAAAAGTTACAGTTATAAGGGAAGTAAGAGCAATTGAATATGCAAAGTAGATTATGTAATGATAATGAAATAAGAGCCATTTTTATTGGTGATGTAATTGGTAAATATGGAAGAAGAATTCTTGCAAATACTCTTCCTTTTATAAAAAGGAAATATAAACCAGATGTAATAATTGTAAATGGAGAGAATTCTGCAGGTGGAATTGGTATAGTTAAAAAAACTGCTTTTGAAATGTTTAATGCTGGAGTTGATATAATAACAACAGGAAACCATGTGTGGGACAAAAAAGAGGCTATTGATTTGATAAAAGATGATGATCATGTTCTTAGACCTATAAATTATCCGAAATCATTACCTGGAAAGGGATATATTGATTTTAAAGCAAAAGATGGAACAAAGGGGATTGTTATTAACTTACAGGGGAGAGTTTTTATGGAGCCTGTTGTTGATAATCCATTTACAGTCATAGACGAATTTTTGAAAAGGATAGATTTTAAAGTTATTTTAATAGATTTCCATGCTGAGGCAACTGCAGAAAAACAGGCTATGGGATTTTATCTTGATGGAAGGGTGAGTGCTGTTTTAGGAACACATACACATGTTCAGACCAATGATTTGAGAGTTTTAACTAATGGAACTGCATATCAGACTGATGTAGGTATGGCTGGCTCTATGGATTCGATAATAGGGATGAAAAAGCAACCAATAATAACTAAATTCCTAACCGGGATTAATCAGAGATTTGAGGTTGCTAAAAAAGATATGATCCTTGATATGGCAGTAGTTGATATTAACAAATTAAGTGGAAAAGCAACAAGAGTTGAATCTGTAAGGTTACATGAATCAACTTATGAAAAACAACTTTTTATTAAAAAACAATTTTAATGAATGGAATTATGGTATAAATGCGGGTCTTTTCATTGATACTGAAATCAAAACTCTAAATTGGTTTAAAAGTATCTTTTTAGAAAGTTCAGATTAATTTAGTTCTGGAATAATTTTTATTGTTAATTAATTTTTTAGTTTAATTAAATATTTAATGACAAAAAATGCAATAGTTAATAGAGAAAAATAAAAAACTTTATACTCTCTATTTTTCATATAGAATGAGATATTAAATTGAGAATCCTTAATCATTTTTATCTTTGGAAAGAATGTGTTTAAATTTTTAGACCAGGCTTCATATTTTTTTCCAAATTTTTCTTTAAGTCTTCTATTTTCAATAATAATAAGGAAAGGAAAAAATAGAAAATAAAAGACAAAACAAATTATATAAGCATATAAATTGTGTGCTGAAAAGGCAATTCCTATTCCAAGTATAAAGTTTCCAAAATAGAGTGGGTTTCTTGTTAAAGAGTAGGGTCCTTGTGTGGCTAATTCATTATCTTTGTTTATATATCCAGAAGACCACCCTCTGAAAAATACTCCGATTAGCATAATAAAGAAACCTATTGGAATAGATAACATTGTTGGTTCAGAAAAACATAGAACTACAATCAAACATATAATGCCAATTGTTGATCTATACTTAATAATAGCTTCAATTAAATTTAATTTTTTCATATATATCATATACTGCTTTAATTATTTTATTAATATCTATTCCTCTTAAACAATCTATTTTATCACACTTTTTTTTATAACAAAAACTACATGGTAATTTTTCAAAAATATGGATACTTTTTTTTAATAAAGAACCATTTCTATGAGGAGAGGTAGGTCCAAATATGCTTACAGATGGTGTTTTAACCATATCTGCAATATGAAGCGCAAGAGTATCACTTGTAATGATAATAGATGCATACTTTATAAATAATATAAGTTCATCAAATTTCATAAAAAATGTCATTACAGTATTGGTTGACCTGGATATCTTTTCAGCCTGCCTTTTTTCATTTATATTTCCCCATAAGATTATAATCTTAAATTTTGATTTTAAATTATTGATTATGTAGATAAATTGATCAATTCCCAGGGTTTTTGTTTTCCAACCTCCTCCAATATTAACTATAATAAATTTATTTTCTTTTAAATTATTTTTATAGAAGAAATTGTTCAATCTCTCATTTGCATAAAGCTGGTTTAAAGGGTAATATATTTCAACACTTGAATTTAAAGTTCCAATTGCAAATAGAGTTAAGTTTATATTTTTTAATATAACATGTTTATTTTCATTAAAATATATAGCTCTTTTATTGTAAAAATATTTTGCAAAATGTTCTTTTAGATTTCGCTTGTTGAACCCAAATGAGTTGCCTTTAAGAACATAGGATAAAATAGCGGACTTTAAAAGCCCTTGAAAATCAATTATTAAATCAAATTTTCTTTTATATTTTTTTTTTATTTTTTTAAATTCTCTAATTTTGTTTAAGAAACCTTTTATCTTTAAGTTAATAACAATCAATTCATCAATTCCATAAAAATTCTCTAATAATTTAGCGCCAGATGGCTCAACAATCCAACTTATTTTAGAATCTGGAAATTTTTTCCTTAATAAATTGAAGGCTGGAATTGTATGAATTATGTCTCCATGAGAAGACAGTTTGATAATTGCTATGTTTTTATAAATTGGGGTTTTCATTGTAATTATAGTTTATTATACAGTATTAAAAATCATGCTTCAAGTAAATTAAATACCAAAAGTATACTATATAATAAAAAATGGAAATAATTAATAACAATATTTTAAATTGGTTTATATGAAATTATTCAGGAATTATTTATGATCTTTTTAAGAATTTCTGAAGTTGAATGAATTTTTTCCCCACCAACTATTTCAATTTTTCCTTTATAAGATTTAACAGTCTCTTTCTCAGGCACTGTATCTTTTGTATAATCAGAACCCTTACAATGGAAGTCAGGTTTCAACATTAAGAGGATTTTATCAACCGTCTTATCATTAAACAGTGTAACATAGTCAACACATTCAAATGACGATACAATTTTGATTCTACCTTTTTCATTAATTATTGCTCTGTTTTTTCCTTTCAGATTTCTTAATGACTTATCAGAATTTAATGCAACAATTAAAATGTTTGCTTTTTTTTTTGCTGCTTTTAGATATCTGATATGTCCAATATGAATAAGGTCGAAACCGCCATTTGCAAAAGCTATTGTTTTATGATTTTTCCTTTCTTCAATCATCTTTTTTGTTAGGGTTTTGATCTCAAAGAATTTATTTGAGTTCATTGTAGAGTTCTTTATAATTTATTGGACATGTACCCTCTTTCATTACAACTATGCCTGCAGCAATATTAGCAAGTTGTGCTGATAAAAAAAGGTTTGCTTTTGAAAACAATGAAAGGCTAATAACAGATATTACAGTATCTCCTGCTCCAGTAACATCAACAATATCAGAAGAGCCATGGATATTTATAATCCTGGGTTTTTTATTTTTTTCAAAAACAATCAGGCCATTGTGGCCTCTTTTTAAGATTATTCCTTCAGCTTTTATTTTTTCAAGTAATTCCAAGCCTGCTTTAAAAAAATCTTTTTCAGAATAGAAATTGTTATCAGGAAACATTCTTTTCACCTCTGGTTCGTTTGGAGTTGCTATATAAGTATTATGAAATTTCAATAAATTGTTTCTTGAATCAATTGTTATTAGTTTTGATGGGAAAGATCTTTTTATATTGTTGAGTATATCTGGTTTTACTGACTCATAAATGTAATCAGATATTATTAAGAGATCCACATTTTCTAACAAATTTAAAAGATTTTTTTCAATTTTATTATATAATGTATCCTTTATTTCTGATCTATTAAGTTTATCTATTCTTAATACCTGTTGTTTTTTTGTACTTTCTCCTCCAGATAGAATTCTACTTTTTTTTGGAGTTTTGTAGTCTTTTGCTTCAATCAAATAATCTAATTTTATACCATTATTATTTAAAATTTCTTTTAGGATTTTTCCATCTGAATCATCACCAATAAATCCTACCGGGATAGGTTCAGCTCCAAGAGATTTGATATTTAAAACCACATTTCCAGCTCCTCCTAACTTAAATTCATTTGATTCAAATTCAGTTACAAGTACTGGAGCTTCACGTGAGATCCTGCCAGTTGTTGTATATATATATTCATCAAGGATCAAATCTCCCCATACAATTACTTTTTTATTTAAGAATTTTTTTATTATCTCTTGAAGTTCTTTAAACATTATAAAAATAGTAGCAGATACAGAATAGGGAGTCAAGTAATTGCCCTGGTCGAATACATGGGAAATACTTTTTATTCTGGTTTGTATGTAATAAAAGCAGTAAAGCTTTCATCCCCTTCATCATTTACTGAAGTAATGCCATAAGTATACTCTGTATCCTTATTAACCTTTCTGTGCCAGTATACAGATGTAGATGGGTCAGGCTCATTAATAAGGTTTTTTTCAGATCCATTAATAGAATAGATCTTATATTTTACAATGTTTTTGCCCTGATTTAAAGGATTTGCTTCCCATGATAAAATATTAAGATATTCTGTTTGCAAAAGGGAATAATTTATTTTTTGTTCAACTGAAAAATTTATTGGGGGTGCTATTTTAATTAATTTAATAATTGACTTTTCAATATCTATTCTGGGTTTTGCTTGACTTGTACCACATTTTGTCTTTACAGGTTTTCCTTCATTGACTAATGTATTTAAAGCTTCATTAACACTCAAATCTGGCACACATTGCTTTAATAATGCCCATGAACCAGTAACATGAGGGGTTGCCATTGAAGTTCCACTCCAATAAGCATAGCTTTTATTATTATTACCTGTAGAAGAGAGTATTGATTCTCCGGGTGCAAATAATTCTAAAAGTTCAAAATTCCAATTGCTAAAATAGGATTCCTTATCACTCTTTTGAGTAGAGCCTACTGCTATAGCTGATGATATACAAGCTGGTGCACAGATGCCATCACAATACTGTTCATTTCCTGATGCAATAATCGTAGCAATTCCAACTTCATTTAGATTATCAATTGCCATTTTATCTAAATTGTAATCTCCATCACAAGAATTCTGATTACTATATTTATCTCCTCCAAGACTCATATTTACAGCAGCTATTTTATAGTTATTTCTTTTTTTATAAACAAATTCAAGAGCTTTTAATTGATCAGAATCATAACTCATTACACATGGAACTCCGTCACAATCTGCTGCTGAGAAACGTGAAAAAACCTGTATTGCAATAACACTTGCATCTTTTGCTACACCATAAAACCCTTTTTTGTTATTCCCAGATGCAATACCTGCAACATGAGTTCCATGATCATACCCTCCATAAAATGATTCGTAGTGAGCAGCAGCTCCATTCCCTGACATTGAGGAGTTTCCATTTGGGCAATCTTTTTCTAAAGAATAGCATTGTTCAATAATATTCTTACCTGTAAAGAATTCATGCGATCTTTGTATCCCAGTGTCAATGGTTACAATATACCAGCCCTTTCCTGTAAAGCCCATATCCCATGCAGAATCTGCTCCAATTATATTTGTGGATTCACTTAATTTAGGTTCTTTTAAATTTTTATTTTGGGTATTACTTTTCATAATATAGGGTAGGGGGATTGGTTTATCTTCTATAATATTTACTACTTCTGAAATATTATTTAATGATTTCAGAGCATCTTTTGATACATTTAAAGCAAGGTATGGAAGAGTTGAAAATGTATGATTTATTTCATACGATTTATTATTTAACTTATAAAGAACAGAATCTGTTGTGAAAGAAATTGCTTTTTCTAATTCAATATCAGCATTTATTGCATTTTGTATATAAAACAGGTCAGTATTCCCTGTTTTATATTTTCTTGATTCAGCTGATAATTTATCAATATCAGGCACATCCATTTTTATAATAATATTAATATAACTTTTATTTTTGACAGTTTGTAAGAGCCTTTTGTATTCAAAATCTTTATATGAATTTTGTTTGAAGCTATGTAATAAAGTAATTGGAATAAAAAGAAATAGAATAATGAATGTTTGTTTTAATCTATTTTTAAATAACAATTTATACCTCCATTTATCATTATGATTATTGTTTATAATATAAAATTAACTCTTAAAAGTCAAAGTTTATGTTTTAAATGTGATTTTAAATTATTTTTTTGTTTTTATGAATGCATTGATTCAGGATTTTTGTTTTGTTATAATTAGGAATTAATAAAGGTTAAGAAACCAAAAAAAGGAGGTGTTTTTATGGGTAAAGTGCTGGCTATTTTAGGTGGTTTAATTGCAATGGTAGGAGGTGTTGTTCTTGTTTATATAGTTTGGTGGGATCAATTTAAAACTGTTGTTTTTGGTTGTATTCCCCCAATCCTATTTTTAATAGGTCTTGTTGCACTCATTTCTGGAATCAGTGGTGTTAAAGATTCCATTAGATCTAAAAAAGCAGAAAAGGAAGAAGAAAAAGAAGAGGGGAAAACAGAGTAGGGCAAATAAATAGGCTTTCAGTTATTGTATAAAATTGGCAAAAATATTATTTATAAGTCTGTTTTTTTATTAAAATCAGATATAGCTTTAATATTTCGATTTTTTGTGTATTTTTGAATATAGAAAAATAACTTTAAATTATTATATATAAAGATTTAAAATTTAAGTGGAAAATAATATGCACTTGCTTTAAATGCAGTTGAAATAGCTAAAAAGCTAGTTAATGACTTACGGACAGACCTTTATGGACCTTAATTTAAAAAACTTATTTCTTTTTTATTGATAAGAAGGAGAATCTTATGAAAGATAAAATAACTTACGAACAAGCTAAAAAAATATGGGAAAAATATCTAAAAACAAAATATTTACGTTTACATACAAGAGAAAGTGAAGTTATTATGCGAAAACTGGCAAACCATTTCGGAGAAGATGAAGAGTTTTGGGGTATTACTGGATTATTACACGATTTAGATATGGATTCTATTAACAATGATTATAGTCTACATGGCAAAAAAACAGTAGAAATTCTAAAAAAAGAGGGATACAATATCCCAGAAATGTTTGATGCTATAATTGCTCATACTGAAGGTTTAAAGGAATCAGATGCAGAGCGTAAAACCAGACTTGATTATGTATTGGCTGCAGCAGAAAATATAACAGGCCTTATTTCAGCCTATGTTTTAGTTCGCCCTGATAAAAAGATTGAAGGCACAAAAGTTAAATCAATTACAAAAAAGATTAAAGATAAGGCTTTTGCTGCATCTGTAAACCGTCAGTTTATAAATGACATTTATGAGAAAACAGGAATGGAACGAAGTACTTTTATACAACTTTCCATAGATGCCATGAAAGAAATTGCTGATGAAATTGGAATGTAGAGAATAAGTGTTATGAATAAAAAGAACAGTAAAACAATATATTTAAATGGTAAGGACTTATCCATTGGAGATGTTATCAATATAGCAGAAAATGGTTATAAAGTTGATTTTCCTGAAAAAATCAAAGAAGATATAATAAAAACAAGAAAAAGGCTTGATAAACAACTTATTGAACACCCTGAAATAAAAATTTATGGTACTAATTTAGGATGTGGGGATTTAAAGGATAAAGTTATTACATCAGAATCTTTTAAGTCATATCAAATCAAATATATAAAATCTCACAATTGTGGAACTGGGAATCCATTGGGTATTGAAGTTTCAAGAGCAATAATGGTAATTCGATTAAACTCTTTTGCTATAGGTTTATCAGCAGTTCGAATGGAAACCTGTCAAATGATGATTGATATGCTTAATGCAGGCTTAACTCCATGGATACTTGAGGAGGGATCAGTAGGAGCAAGTGGTGATTTAATCCCACTTGCAATGATGGGAGCAGTCCTTATTGGTTTTACAGAAGCAAAAGCATATTACAATGGGGAGCTGTTAAGTGCTCCTGAAGCTCTAAAAAGAGCAGGGTTGAAGCCAATAACATTAGGAGCAAAAGAGGCAATGGCTCTAACCAATGGAACGAATTTTATGTCAGCTATTGGTGTATTTGCTGTTCGTGATGCTGAGCTGTTATTAAGTAATGCTTCAATAACTTCTGCCTTATCACTGGAAGCTATTCGTGGCGAGAAAAATGCATTTTCAAAATTGATCAATGATAATCGTCCACATAAAGGACAGATATTTATAGCGCAACAGATGAGGAACTTAATTAAAAACTCTAAAAGAACAACTGACGAATCACAAATCATCAGATATCCCAATCAAATTAAAGAAACTGCAAAAGAAAGAGTTCAGGACAGATACAGTTTTAGAGCAATTCCACAGGTTCATGGTTCTGTTCATGAAGCTATTGAAAAATTGAGAGATGTTCTTACCATTGAAATTAATTCTGCTACTGATAATCCTCTATTTTTTGTTGATAAAAATGGATATTTGCAGGCAAAAAGTGGAGCAAATTTTCATGGTCAGCCATTGGCAACTGTGATTGATTATGTGAAATTAAGCTTAACAAGCCTTGGTTTAATAACTGATAAAAGGGTATTCTCATTATTGGATAGGTATTTAAATAATGGTCTTCCAGCAGATCTTGCATACAATCATGACAAAGGAGATACAGGTCTTATGTTAACTCAGTATGCCAGTGCTGCAAGAGCAGCAGAGTCAAGGGTTCTTTCCACACCAGCATCAATAATGTCTGTTTCAACATCTGCTAATCAGGAAGACTTTGTATCAATGGGTAGCATAGGTGTATTACATCTTAGAAAGATTATTTACAATACTCAGATCATAGTTAGTGTAGAATTACTATGTGCATTAAGAGGACTTCAGATGACTTTTGATCAGTTACCTGAAGATTTAAGAGAACTTGGAAATGGTACAAGCAAAATTTATAAATTACTTAATGAGAAATTGCCTTCTGTTAAAGAAGATCAGTACCTGAGATCAGATATGGAAATTGCAATTAATATTATAAAATCCGGAGAATTGGTAGATGTTATCTCAGATCTATTATAGAAATTTAAAGGAGACATTATTCAACCCCCATATCAAAATATATTTTATATAAAAACTTTAGAAGTGGCGGAGAGTCAGGGATTCGAACCCCGGGTGCCCGCAAAGGCACAACGGTTTTCAAGACCGCCGCATTCAACCGCTCTGCCAACTCTCCATGAGTAAAATGTATTTTATCAAAAACCCCTTTTCATGTCAATGCTATTCATTATATAACGATGATTTATACTATAGACTTTTATTGAAATTATAATGTATAATTTAATAATGATAAGAGATTTAAAAAAACCCAAACTTGTTGCATCTGATATTGGTGGAACTCTTATAAAAAATGATGATGTAATCCCGTTATTTACATGTAAGGTTCTTAATAAACTGATTAAAAAAGATATTCCTGTTGTACTAATAACTGGATTTAATTACATTACAACAAAAAAATATACAAAAAACCTGGACAAAAAGATTATTTTAATGATTCAAAATGGAGCAGTTTGTATAAAAAATAATAGAATTTATTGGGAATATCAAATTCCTGCTTTGGATGCTGAACAGATCTATGATTTTATGGATAAAAGAAAGATCCCAATCATTGTTTATAAGGGGAAAAGAGAGAATTTTAATATTTTTTATAAGAAAATGGAGGTCACAGAAAAACCTAAACCATTTGTTGAGGCTGAAAATATTGAAAATTTCTACAATATAACAGGAATTTCAACATTGATCCCAAACATTTTAGTTGAGAAAACCAGAGAAGAGATTGAAACTATTATAAAAGATAAATTTCAGCTAATTTATTCAAAAGGAGCTAAATTCTCATGGCTAGAAATAACTCCTATTGAAGCAAGGAAAGATATAGCTTTGAAAAGAATTTCCAATGAAATGTCAATTTCAATTTCTGATGCAATTTACTTTGGAGATAATTTTAATGACTTAGATGTTTTAAACACAGTTGGTTATCCTATTATTGTTAAAAATTCCGTTAGAGAATTAAAAGAAAAATTTATTATAACAACTGATTCTGTTTTCAATGAAGGTGTGGCTAAATATTTAGATAAATTGTTTGATCTAAAAGTTAATATTAAGATATAAGGCTTTATAATGATATTATATACTTATCTATAGATTGATTTTGTATATATTATATGATATTATGAGAAAGATGAATATTAAATTTCAAAAATAACATGTTTGGTTCTATAGGATTTCCAGAATTGATGATGATCTTTATCGTTGTAATGCTACTATTTGGACCAAAAAAATTACCTGATTTTGCTAAGATGCTTGGAAAAGCCATAAGAGAATTTAAAAAAACTGTTAATGATGCAAAATCTACAATAGAAGAAGAAATCGAAAGTATTGACATATCAAAAGATTTAAAAGAGATAGATAAAAATATAAAGGAAATCACATATTTAGATGAAGAAGAAAAATTCAAATGAAATGCCCTTTTTTGAACACTTTGGAGAATTAAGAAAAAGAATCATCTTCTCATCAATTTTTATTCTCATCTTTTTTTTAATATCCTGGAATTTTGTAAAAGATATGTATGAGTGGTTATCAGTACCAATTATTAAATATTTACCAGAGGGTGAAAAATTGGCATTTACAGCTCTAACAGAACCATTTATGATGTACATAAAAATAGCATTTATAGGTTCTTTATTCCTTTCATCTCCATTTATATTTCATCAATTGTGGTTATTTATTTCACCTGCTTTATACAAAAAGGAAAAAAGGTATGTATTTCCTTTTGTATTTTTTACTACCTTCTTTTTCCTTTTAGGAGGAGCATTTGGATATTATTTTATTTTCCCCTGGGCGTGCAGATTTTTTCTTAAAGTAGGTGAGAATTTCAGGGCAATAATTACAATAAATGAATACTTTTCACTTGCTTTTAGAATTCTAATAGGTATCTCATTGATTTTTGAGTTACCTGTTCTTGTGTTTTTACTGACAAAATTAGGATTAATTACTGCTAAGTTCCTTTTAAAGTATTTTAAATATGCAATTGTTTTAATATTTATAATCTCAGCTGTAATAACGCCAACACCTGATATAATTACTCAATCATTATTTGCAGTTCCAATGATAGGACTTTACCTTTTAAGTGTTTTAATTGCAAAAATATTTGCTCCCAGAAAAGATCATACATAAGAAGTTGCTTAAGAATGACTTAATTTAAATACATTATAAAATGTTTTAAGGAGGATAATATGAGTGTTGAAAAAAATGAATTTGATGGGTTAAAACCAATGATAGATGATATAGGTGAAGAAAATAAAAAAAATCGAGTTCTTCTACTTATAATCCTATTGTTGGTTTTAATTTTAATTATTGCTGGATATTTTATATTTAAGGGAAAATCAGACCAAAGAGTAGCTAGATCACCGAAACTTCGTCAGATGAACAAATTAGTAACCAAAATAAGAGATATGGAATCAAATATTCAAGAAAAACAGAATGAAATATTTAGATTAATGAAAGAATTCAAAGAAAAAACAGGGAAGAATATGCCATTAGCAAATACTTTAAGTCTTACTGAACAGGAAGAGGAGATACTAAAAAAGAAAATACATGAAGAGAAAGATATTTCAATTAAATCTTTATTAAATGATATAATTGATAAAAATAACGATATTTCTGATCTTAAGGTAAAAATAAAAAAAATAGAAGCCATATTACCAATGCCACATATCGTTAATAGGGGAGAGAGCCATTATAAGATCGCAATTGATTATCTTATAAATCAAAAGGGAATTGAAAAAGATAGAGCACTGGAATTAATTGAAAGGGCTGCATTGCTTGAACCATTACTTCCTGATTTTAAAGTTTGGAATTTTTATTCAGGTAAGGAATATGGAACTTTTGTTACTCAGGGTAATGCATCTATTTCACCAAATCAGATTATTAGAAAAACAAAAAAGAAACTTGTATATGCAAGGGATAAGGCAATTTTAGATAGGGATAAGTTGTCATCTGATATTGAAATTCTGGAAACAAGAAGAAATGAGCTCATTTCTCAATTAGATCTCTTAAATAATGAAAAAACAGGATTAATTGAAAAGCTGAATGATTTAAACAAACAGAATGTTGAAATGCAAAAAAATATAAATTCTATATTCTTTATAATTGATTTAAAGAAGAACCTTAAGAAAAAAGAGGTCATAAAATCAGGATTTTTAAAATCCTATAAATTACAAGATATTTCTAATGAAAAATTCGACTTATCAGTTGATCTTAGATATAATAATGCAATCAATATATCTACAAAAGAACTGAATTTGACTAAAATTAGTAAAATTGTTTTATATCCAAAGTTTTATAAAGACAAAGTTGATTATAAAATAGACATATACAAAGGTGGAAAGAGTGCATTGCTTGTTATTTTATCAAAAAATAAATTTAAAAATGAAAAGATTGTTATTTCAGTTGAATAGATTTTATTAGATAAATTCGAAAAAATATTTAATAAAAAATGATCGCTGCGTCATATTGTTAATATTTAACGTTATATGCAGTGGATAATTTATTAAAAATCTGTTAAAATAAAGATATTGAGGTGCACTATGTTTATTTATATTTATAAATTATTATTTATTTTGCTTTTTGCTTTTTTAGGATATACCTATCCTCCATTTCGAGACACATCCCGTATACAATCTGCTATTATTGGTGGGGGTTTTGCTCTTGGTTTATGTTTGATTGTCTTTAAAGTAAAAAAGACTGAACTAAAATATATCTGGAGTTCTTTAGTAGGTATATTGTCTGGTCTATTTGTCGGTTTTATAATGTTTCAGTTACTTAATCTTAAATCAATATCTTTATCATCTTATTTTTTCTTTAAAGCTCTATTTTTATTTGGATTTCCAATAACAGGCTTATTCATAGGAATAAATAAGTCAAATATGTTTTCACCTTTGAATATAAAAGAGTTTTTCAGAGGGAGCAGTGCTTTTACTGACTCATTTCTATTAGATACAAGTGCAATAATTGATGGGAGAATTGTTTCTATTTCAAGTTCTGGTTTTTTAGAAGGGGAGATGATTATTACTCAATTTGTTCTAGCTGAGCTTCAGCTTATTGCAGATTCAAATGATCCTATTAAAAAAGTTAGAGGCAAAAGAGGGCTTGATGTAATTGATCAATTAAAGAAGAATAAAAATATATCATTAACAATACTGAATAAAAATGTTTCAGGCATTAAAGAAGTTGATCAAAAAATTGTTTTAATGGCTAAGGATCAAAACTTTAAGATAATCACAAATGATATTAATCTTTGTAAGATTGCAAAACTTCAGGATGTTAAAGTCTTAAATGTTAATGAACTTGCTTTTGCTTTGAAACCAATTGTTCACCCTGGGGAGCATCTAAATGTACAAATTTCAAAGGCAGGGAAAGAGAAAAGACAGGGAATTGCCTATTTAGATGATGGCACAATGGTTATCGTAGATGATGCTAAAACAGATATTGGAAAACAAATGGAAATTGAAGTAACATCAGTTTTACAATCCACATCTGGTAAGATGATCTTTGGAAAAAAGGTTTAATGTTAAAAATAAGAGCAGGAATTGGTTATGATACACATAGAATAGAAAAGGGATCTGGACTATATATAGGTGGGATAAAAGTTTCTAATGATCTTGAATTTGTTGCCCATTCCGATGGTGATGTTTTAATTCATGCTTTAATAGATTCTTTGTTTGGAGCAGTCGGAGAAAAAGACATAGGAGAAATTTTCCCAGATTCAGATCCTAAATATAAAAATATAAAAAGTGAGATACTACTCAAACATGCTTTAAGAATATTCAATGAAAAAAACTTTGAAATTATAAACATTGATTGCGTTTTGATTTTAAATGAACCGAAAATAAGTCCTTTTAAAGATAAGATACAAGAGAACATTACTTTTCTCCTCAATATACCTAAATATGATTTTAATTTAAAAGCAAAAACAAAAGAGAAAATGGGAGATATTGAAAGAGGAGAGTCTATTGAATGCTATTGTATTTCAATGGTAAGATCTAAATCCTGACAATATGAATAAAACCCTACCATTAATAACAATAATAGGTGTGCCAAATACAGGGAAATCAACTTTATTTAATAGAATAATTGGTAAGAGAAAAGCTTTAATTCATTCTAAACCAGGAATGACAAGAGATATATATAAAAAAACCTTTACATTAAATAGCAAAACATTTTCTATACAGGATTCTGGTGGATTCTTTATAGGAAATAATGTAATTTATGAAGAAATAAACAAAAGAATATTTAAAGAAACTAAGAAATCAGATCTTATTATTTTTTTATTTGATGGGAAAAGGGAGTTATTGGGATATGAAAAAGATTTATACCTGAATATAAGGAAAATTAATGATAACATAATTCCTGTTATCAATAAAGTTGATAACCCAAGAAATTACGTTCTTCCTTCCTCTTATTATTCTCTAAAATTAGATTATTTAGAGATTTCAGCTGAGCATAACCTTGGTATTGATGAACTATTTGATAAAATTGAAGAAAAATTTGTTGATTACAATACAACAAGTTCTGAAAAAGAGAGTATAAAAACAAGAATCAGTATTGTTGGAAAGCCAAATGTGGGAAAATCATCAATAGTTAATAAGGTATTAAATGATGATTGTGTTATTGTAAGTCCAATGCCTGGAACAACAAGAGACTCTGTTGATCTTGAATTTAAAAGAAACAACAAAGTGTTTATAATTGTTGATAATGCAGGCATAAGGAAATTACATAAAATTAAAGAAGATACTGAGACTGCAGCTGTAATAAGAGCTGGAAAAGATATAAAAAATTCCGATATTGTTATTTTTGTCATAGATTTATCAATAAAAATGGATAGGAATGATTTTTTTATTGCAAAAAAAATTTTAAAATCAGCAAAACCAGTTGTTATTGCTTGCAACAAATGGGATTTAATCAGTAATCAAAATGATTCTTTATCTATACTTAAAAAAGTAAAACAGAACCTTAATTTTTTCTTTTTTGCGCCATTTATAACATTATCAGCAAAAACAGGGAAAAATATTTTTAATTTAATTGATAAAACAGAGTTAATTAATAATAAAATTCATGATAAAATAAAAACTTCTAATCTTAATTATGTAACCCAAGAAATTTTAAAAGAAAAGAAATTATTAACTGAAGATAACAAAACATTTAATCCAAAGTATTTATCAATAGAGTCATACAAACCTTTTTTCATAAGGTTTTATACAAAATCAAAATCAAGGTTAAAACAATTTCACGAGCTTTATTTAAAAAGAAGAATCTCAGAAGAATTAGATCTCGAAGGCATACCTATTTTTTTTAATATCTCATCAAAATAGGAGAAGTATGGTTAAACTGGCAATCTTTGATATGGATGGCACGGTTTTTGAAAGCTATTTAGATTGGAAAAAAATAAAAAAAGAGTTATGTATAGAAAATGGAAATATTTTAAAAGAAATTTATAATAATAATAGTATTGATTATGAAAAATTGAAAATACTTGAGAAGCATGAAGAACAAAACACCTTAAAAACAAGGCCTTTGAACGGTGTTTTTGAATTTATATCTTTTTTAAAAAATAATAAAATAAAAATTTCATTAATAACAAATAATAGTAAAAAGAATACCGAATATCTATTGAATAAATTTAATCTAAAATTTGATGTAGTAATAACAAGGGATATGAAATTTTGGAAGCCTGATGCTGATGCTTTTTTTTATTTAATGGATTTATATAAATATACTCCTGAAGAGATTTTATCTATAGGTGATAGCCATTATGACATTATTGCATCAAAAAAAGCAGGCATATCCGATGTCTTTATTGTAAAGAAGGATAAAAAAAATGGGGTTGAATACAGCATACAGGATGACAAAAGATTTTCGGGTGAGAAAATTGTTTTTTTTGATAATTATTTTGAATTAAAAAAGAGATTTATAGAGAAATATAATATAGAGGACATATAAAACAAGGTTCAGAGCTCATCTTAAACCGATGTCGACATGTCGACATTATAACAGTTTGCAACTGTTACTCATTTTCTAAAACTGAATAGTTTCAAAAAATTAACTTGACAAAACATTATAATTGAAATATATTTAGAAATTAATATAGGAGTTAGTTTTGATAATAACAATTGCAAACCAAAAAGGTGGGGTTGGCAAAACAACCACATGTATAAATCTTTCTGCAGCATTTGCTTTTTTAGGTTATAAGACCCTTCTTGTTGATATGGATCCACAAACAAATGCAACTCTTTCATACATTGATCCTGAAAAAATAAAGTATTCCACATTTGATTTTCTTCAAAGTAATGAATATGAACTTCAAGATATAATTCACAAAACAAATATAATTAATTTGTCTATAATTCCTTCTTCTATCTCACTTGCAAAACTTGAATCAAAACTGATAGGGGAGATAGACAGCCATTTTAGATTAAAAGATAAGCTTGACTCTATTAAGTATAATTATGATTTTATTATTATAGATACACCACCTACGCTTGGCCTTATTACAATAAATTCCTTTGTTGCTGCAACTCATTTAATTATTCCTATTCAGGCATCGTATTTTGCTCTAGAAGGCACTGATGATCTGCTTGAAACATTCGATAGAATAAGAATCAGGAGCAATCCTGATCTTGCTCTTCTTGGAGTACTTATAACTTTATATGATAAAAGAACTATAATGGCCAGAGATAGTAAGAAACATATAGAGAAGATATTTGAAAATAAAGTCTTTAAAACAAAAATATCAAAGAGTGTAAGGTTAGAAGAGAGCCCTGCATATAAAGAGTCAATTTTTACTTTTGCTCCAACGTCATCAGGCGCTTTTGAATATAAAAATTTATCTGAGGAAATATTAAAAAATGTCTAAAAAGGCAGGCTTACCTGATTTTATGAAGCCTAAACATGACAATCATTTTGTAGATGAGATCTCAAGTAGAACCAAAACTATAATAATCAGAAATATTCCAATTAACAAAATTACTCCAGGAGTAATACAGCCAAGAAAAGATTTTGGAGATTTAAAAGAATTAGCTGAATCAATAAAAGAAAAAGGAATAATAGAACCTATAATAGTAAGGTCCAAAAATGGTAGATTCGAGATAATTGCAGGTGAAAGAAGATATAGAGCTGCAAAATTACTCAATTTAAACGAGATTCCTTGCATTGAACGTGATTCTCCCGATAATGAGGCATTAGAATTGGCAATTGTTGAGAATTTACAGAGAAAAGACTTAAATATATTTGAATCAGCTTATTCCTTCAAGTGTTTAGCGGAAATATATGGATATACTCATGTTGATATCGCTAACAAAATTGGAAAGTCAAGAACAACTGTAAGTGAACTATTAAGAATAAATGATTTACCTGATGATATTTTAAAAAGATGTATAGAACTGAAAATTGTATCAAAAACTTTTATTTTAGAATTGGTTAAATTAGATGATAGAAAAAAGATGACTAAAGTATTGGATGAATATTCTGAAAAACCATTTTCAAGGGATGAGATAAAAAAACATAGGAAGACCAAAATAATAAAAAAAGATAGAGAAAATAAGGGTTTAAAATTTAATTTTGTTTCAGACAATAAAGAAATTAAAATCGGATTTAATATAAAATCTAAAGAAATAAATAAAGATACGATAATAGAAATACTTGAACAATTAATAAATAATATAAGAGAAGACAAGATAAAAGAATTCAAACCAAATAAATAACTAAAAAAATAAGAGTACTGATTTAAAAATATGTTTCAAATACATATTGGTTTACATAATATATCTTATCCGACATAATATATACGACATTCAAAAACCCCTATATACCTAATGAATTCAATTTGTGGATAAATTTGTTGAAAATTCTTATCTTATTTATGGTATTTTTACATATTTATATTAATATATTTTTGTGAATGCTCAGATTGCCCTGTATTGCACAATCTTTTTTTAGTTCTCTGATGGTTTGATATATTTTTTATATTTATGTTTTTCTTAGATGATACTCAAATGTTTGGAAACATTTTTTTCAACATTTTATAAGATTCTGGAAATAAATCTGTTATAGAAATATATTTCCATTCAGCATATTCAAATTTCCATTCACTTAAATCTTTTTCTAATATTATTTTGAATCTATATGTTTCACCATAATATTGAACTATCTTTCTTAGAACTTTGCTTATGCCACTTGACAGAGATACATCAGTTTCTATTTCGGCTTTATTTGATTTTATATATATTATATTTGTTGAAAGAATATTAATAACAACTCCTTTATATTTTTCAAAATACTTTGTTAGTAATTCTCTTATATCCTTTTTTGATTGATCATTTATTGTATTAAAATCATCAGACAGTAGATCAACTATCTTTGATGTGTCTTTTTTTTCAGCATATTTTGCTGTTAAATCAATTAAATCTAAAATACGGTCTTTATCATCCCTTTTTTTTAAACATAAATTTACTGAAATTGTTAAGAACAAAACGACAATAGCTATTCCCTTAAAATTGAATCTATCTAACATCTTTTAAATAAAATATTATACGTTTCCCCCTACCCTTTAAATTCTTTTAATTATCCTATATGGTAATGTAATAATAGCATTTAAAAATTCAAATGCTGCTTTTACTGTAATCCCAATCAGTCTAAATGGAAGCATTATTAGCCATATAAATGGATATAAAATTAAAGTAAGTAATGCTACAGGCCATGATATAACAAAGAGTATTAACCATAAAAGTAATTTTGTCATAATTTCTCCTAAAAATATTAACAAATACAAAATAAAATGTCAAAATAAATAATACTGTTTTGAATTTTATGCTATTGAGTAGTATAATATAATTGACTATTAATTTTCCGTGAACCTGGAATGATATTTGCATTTTAGGAGGAGCTTTGAAAGATAAAGAGGTTAAGAAGAACTTATATCCAGAAGTTATACAAAGGATAAAAGAGAACTGTAAATGAAATCTGAAATATGGGCTATTGGAGGTGGCAAGGGTGGTACTGGTAAAAGCATAATCACAACTACTTTAGGTATCTGCCTTGCAAAGCAAGGGAAAAAGGTAAGTTTAATTGATGCTGATCTAGGTGGAGCTAATTTACACTCTTTTTTAAGGATTAAAAAACCTAAAAAATCTTTAACTGATTTTTTCGAGAAAAAAAGTCCTTTAAAAGAAATTATTATAAAAACAGGAGTTCCAAATTTACAGCTTATTGTAGGTGACATCGATACATTTAATCCAACAAGTATTAAATATACACAAAAATTGAAATTCTTCAGGCATATTATAAGTATTAATTCTGAGTTTATCCTTATTGATCTGGGTGCAGGTACACATCTAAACACTATTGATAGTTTTTTACTTGCTGACAAAAAAATCGTAGTTACTGTGCCTCAAATCACATCAATTGAAAATTCATACAATTTTATAAAAAAAGTCTTATTTCGTAAGATCAATAGAATCCTGCGTGACCATCAATTAAAAGATGTGGCACGTGATGCATGGAAGAATAGAAATGTAAATGAAATTAAAAATATCAAAACATTTCTATATTATCTTAAAAAAAGTTCGGATCAGATAAAGAATCTTATTGACAAAGAACTGAAGAATTTTAAAATCGATATAATACTTAATCAGGTAAGAGATCCCAATGATATTGAAATTGGATTCTCAATTAAAAGCCTTTTAATCAAATATTTGGGTATTGATGTAAATTTTTCAGGATATATTAAATATATTGATTCCTTCTGGGACTATTATAATGGATCTCAAACACATACTTCAAATGAAAATGTTCTATCCACACCTATATTAAATAAAGATACTCATGGTCTGGTGAATAATCTTGTAGAGGATAAACAACTTAATTTATTTAATCCATAAAATGTGTGAAAAAAAGTTAAAAAAATACTACGAATTACTTGAAATTAATATAAATGCTACTTTATCTGAAGTAAACAGAGCATTTGAGCGTATGAAAAAACTCTATTCCACAGATTCAATTGTAACCATTCCAATTGATGATGAATTTTCAAAAGAGGAAAGGAAAAGGATACTAAAAAAAATAAATAAAGCTTATTCAAAAATAGGTACTCATATTATAGAAAAAAAGAAAAAGAAGAAATTAATATCTGAAGATGATAAAATATCAGAGAAAAAAGAAGGATCTATCACAATTAGCGGTTCAATAATTCAGCAAGTAAGGGAAATTCAAGGACTATCTTTGCTTGAACTTTCAAAAATAACAAAAATCTCCAAACAAATACTTAAAGATATTGAACTCGAAAACTATGAAAAACTACCCCCTGAAGCCTATTTAATGTGCCACATAACAAATTATACAAAATTTTTATCTATAGAATCCAAAAAAGCATCCGATGATTACATGAAGCGTTATAATGAATGGAAGAAAAAATCAAAAAAGGAGGTTTGAAATGAAAAAGATTGTGATTCTGGGTTCAGGATTAGTAGGAAATACAATTGCAAAAGAGTTGTGTAAAGAATATAAAGTATATGCTGCAGATAATAATATAAAGATACTTGAGTCCATTGTATCAAATGATACGATCTCCCCTATTCATATAGATTTATCTGATGCAAAAAATATAAAAAAAATTGTAAAGCAAGCTGATCTTGTTATAAACGCTTTACCCGGGTTTATGGGTACAGCTGCTCTAAAAGAAGTTATTGAACAGGGTATAAATGTAGTAGATATAGCATTCAGCCCTGAAAATGCATTTGAGCTTGATGAAATGGCTAAAAAAAATGAAGTAACAGCTGTTGTTGATTGTGGTTTGGCTCCGGGTTTGTGTAATATGATCTTAGGTTATCAAAATAAAAAAATGCAAACCATTACTTCTTATGAATGTCTGGTTGGAGGGCTTCCTGTTGAAAGAGAATGGCCATATGAATATAAGGCTGTTTTTTCTCCAATAGATGTTATAGAAGAGTACACAAGGCCTTCACATTATATTGAAAATGGAGTTGAAGTTATTAAACCAGCCCTATCTGACCCTGATCATGTTTATTTTAAAGGTATAGGAACTCTGGAATCATTTAATACAGATGGACTTAGGACTCTTCTTAAAACCATGAATATTGCTAATATGAAAGAAAAAACACTTCGTTATCCAGGTCATATTCATCTAATGAAAGTATTAAGAGAAACTGGATTTTTTGATAAAGAACCCATTTCATTTAAAGGAATTGAATTGAGCCCTGTTGAATTTACATCTCAAATACTTTTCCCAAAATGGAAAATGAAAGAAAATGAGGCTGATTTTACAGTTATGCGAGTAATTATTGAGGGAATTGAAAATGGGGAAAAAAAGAAAATCATTTATGACCTATATGATCAATTTGACTGGGAAACAAGAACAAGTTCTATGGCACGAACAACAGGATATACATGTACTTCAGTTGCACGCCTTGTTTTAGAGGGAAAGTTCAAACACCAGGGAATCTGCGCTCCTGAATATATTGGAGAAAAAGATAATATATTTTATGAAATATTCGACTATCTTGAAGGAAAAGGAATAAAGTTTAAAATCTCAGAAGAATAATATCTCTATATCTATTTTTTTATTCAGAAACTGATATATAAACAATATCACTCTGTACATTTGCATTTGGAAAACGAACCTGAATTGCATGAAAACCAGGTTTAAGCTGCCATCTGGCAACATATGGATAAGAAGTAGTTTTAAATTGAATACCATCTACTAGCCATACAACTTCAGGTATCAAAGGTGAAACCTTTGCTTTAAGAGCAAGGGTCTGAAAGCGAAGAGGAGTTTCAGGATCTAACAATAAATGGCTTCCATTAACAGGTTCTTGAATATGTACATATGCATTTGTAATATAGTTAGTCTCAGTCGGAGGTTTTGCATACCCATTTCTGGCACCCCATGCTGAATACTCAGGAGATAATAGAGTAAAGATTTTGAATTCTATATCTTCAACAAGAGTAAACTGACCGGCAAGTTGCCCTGTACGTCTATCAATAGCATACTTTCTGTGCACTTTACAAGAAGGTACTGGTTCAGTATCTGGTTTAAAATATTCCAATGTAACATCAGTACATAAATCAGTAGCACGCTGACCTGAAATAGAGCACATTTTCTTTGCAACATATCCTTGAGGCGGTAAAAATGGTGTTTCATTAACTCCCTGACTTTCTTCCTCAGGATGGAGATGAAGCATAATTCTTTTAACCACTGCAGCAGCTGATTGTCCCCCCTGTTTTTTCATTCTGTCATTATTAGGATGACCTATCCAGACACCAACAATATAACGATGACTCCATGCAACTGCCCAGCCATCTCTATAACCATTTGATGTACCGGTTTTTATAGCAACCGGGAATGGATATTCCAGAACACCCATTCTCCCAAATGAAGGTAAGCGCGCCATTGGATCTGCAAGAAAGAGTGTTATCTGACGCGCAACATCTTCTGAAAGTATCTGGTGTGATACTCCCATTTTACTATTTTCAGAATCTTCATGTTCAAACCATTTTAATTTAAATGGATGCCCGTCATTAGCCAGCATTCCATATGCAGTAATAAGGTTTTCAAGTGATATATATAACCCCCCGATAGCCATACCCAGCCCATAATATGAGGCATCTTTTGTGGAGTTTACAAGACCAATATGAAGGAAAAAATCATAACATCTCGAAAGCCCTACTTTTTTAAGCACCTGAACTGCAGGTATATTTCTGCTGTTTGCAAGTGCTTTTCTATAGATCATGGGTCCTAAAAAGGACTCATCATAATTACACACAGAATAATCACCTGTTTTATGAGTAATATATAAAGGGAGATCTGCAATAACACTTGCTGAAGTGTAATGATGATCTTTCATTCCCAATGCATAAATAAATGGTTTAAGAATGCTACCTGAAGAACGGGGAGTCCTTGCATAATTTATTGCACCAGAATATTCCTCATCAAGATAGTATTCAGAGCCAATATATCCTCTGACCTTTCCTGTTGATTTTTCAACAACCATAATTGCAATATTACCAGCTCCTCTCGGTCTGTAAAGACTCATGGCATCAATAGCTACATAAGCTAAAAAGTCTTGAATCACAAGATCAAGGCAAGTTCGTATTGGTTTACAAAAAGTTTCCTTTCCTCTTTTTTTTATAGCATCCTCAAGATTTAGTATCGCATGATAACTGTGAAAGGGACGATTTTCTTTTACAGGCATATCCATTCTTTTTAATTGAGAAATGCTCATCTTAAATTCTTCATTGTTCAATTTCCCTTGACTCTTTAGCTTTAAAAGAATTATTTTGGCTCTTTTTGAAGCAATTAAAAACCCATCTGATCTGAACAGGTTCATCTTGCCAGGTGCTTTTGATAAGGATGCAAGAAGAGCTGCTTCTGCCCATCCCAGATCTTTTAAAGGTTTTCTGAAATAACGCCTTGCTGAATATACAACACCATGGATTTGATTCCCCTGAGGCACTAGGCTAAGGTATTGACGCATGACTGCATTATGTCCGTATTTGCGCACCAGCAGCAAAGCAGTAACTATTTCACAGGCTTTACGCCAGTATGTTCGAGTACCCGGATTTTGCATTCTTGCTAATTGCATTGGAATAGTTGAAGCTCCCTGACGTGATTTGCCTGTTATATTATTTATAATTGCCCTGAAAAGAGAATGCCAGTCTACACCTGAATGGTTTAAAAATCGCTTATCCTCAATTGAAATGAAACATTCAGAAATTCGCTCCGGTAATTTTCCTGTTATTTCCCAGAATCCAAGAGCAGATTTATCTGTCCTGCCTTCACATAAATAGTTACCATATGTATCTTCAAAAAATGGTGTTTGTTGAAAAGACTTTAAATATATTCTCTTTCTTACTGTTATGAAAATCGCAATTACCATTAATATTATAATTATCATTGATGTTAAGCACAATCTGAAGAAAGTTTTCCACGGGTGTTTGTGCATGAATTGTATAAGCCTCTTTATACGAGATTTTATCAAATTCAGGTATACTTCTTTTAAAGATATTCTTTTTTCTTTCATATAATTTTATTCGTTATCAAGCCTCTTTCTTATAATAATTTTTAAACCATTGGAATTTCCACACACATTGAGCTTATACATCATCTCTGCTTTTGCTGCAGGATGAGTGAAACTGCCTTCAATGCTTCCTTTTAATCTGAAATAAAAATCATATGTACCCTTTGGCAATGAATCAAAGTAAAAAGTAACTGAATCATCTGCATATATAGAATAATCAGGTTTTCTTGTAAAAATCCCATCAGGTTTTGCCTCTTTTGGAGAAGTAGCCAGTATGGGATTCATTGGTTCGAATCCTGCTGCAAACGGGGCTTTTATTGCTACATAATACCTATGTTTAGAATTAATCACACGTATGTGATCTTCAACAATAGTTCCAATATCAATGGTTATATCTTTTCCAGCAACCACCTTGTTCCTGATAGGAGGTTTATTCATGTTCTCATATACAAGAAGTTCGCGTTCAACAACAAAACCCTTATTTCTTGCTCGAATTTGATCACCTGTACCAGCAGGTATATAATCAACATAAAGCCAGGCCAGGAGAGGATTATTAGAATCTGGAACCCCTTTTGTCAAACGAATCTTACCTGGTATGTTGTATTTATTGGATATTCTGGTTACAACCTTTCCCATTGTATCTATTTCCTTGATTTTATTTCCAAAGGAGACCTGCACTTCATACTTCTCTTTGGAAGAAAGATCATTCTTTAAAACTTCTCCAAGAGCCATGATTGCAGAAGCATTAGCATTTGTACTCCCCCATCCATCTCCAATACCTCTGCTTATCAATTCATCCATAAGTAATTTAACACGTTTATCAGAGGGTTGTGCTCGAAAAAGAGATCGTGCTACATTTGCTAAAGTCTTAACCTCACTTGATAGTATAAGGCCTCCCCAGCTCCTTGAGCGGTACTGAAGTCCATGATAAACCTCTTTACCGTTTCTAAGCTTGAAAACCAGGCTTTTGAACAGGTCTTTGCTTAAGCGTTCAATAGCCTTTTTATTTGTTTTTTCCTTATCAAGAAAGGTATATAAAATTTTAGCTTCTATGTATAGATCCATGTTGATTGCTCGTGTCATCAAATCATAACCATAAGAGGGGTCAAAATAACCTGCATTTGATAAAGCAGCTAAAGCCTCAGCACGCTCTACAAACGAATATCCATCAATGAAATTACTATAATCAGAACGTAAAGAGTCTTTTAATGCTGATATAGCTCTATTTAAAAGAGTATCCTTGAATTTATAGCCCTGGTTTCGAGTCATGACAAGGAAATCAACCACATAAGCAGTAAGACTTACATATCCTCTGGATCCGGGCCAGCAGCTGTAAAGACCGTTTGATTGAATAGTACTTTCCAAAAAGTTTAAAGTTTCTTTCATATAAGGAGTCATTTCTTTAGATCTCGAACCTCTGCCAATATGAGATAAAACATCCTTAAGAGCCAATTCAGGTAATAGTTTACTTATACGTTGCTCAGTGCAACCATGCTCATATCTTGCAAGAAAATTGAGTCCTGCAAGCATTTTTATCAATTCAGGCTTACATGTAAGTAGCATTGTTTGACTTATACTTCCTGGGCGAATTTTATCTTTTGGAAAAGGAAAACCAATTGTTTGACCCGATTTTAGATTTATGAATTTTTCAATACGTATCATATCTTTATCTTTTTGAACGGGTAAATGCACTTCAAATGCATCCATAGCACCATCATTGTCGCGTTTTACTGCTAAACTTATGCATACTTTTTTATCTTTAATTTCCTTTATATCCAGAGGTACACTTAAAGGGAAGTATATTTTCTCTGGTTTGTCCTTTACCCAACTGATAGCAACCTTTGTATTACCCCTTACTTTAAGACCCTCAACCTGCAATTCTGCTCTACCTGGACCAGAATCCCCTTCTACTACTCTACCTATACCTCCAGCAACAAAAGTGTCTCCTGGGCGTACAAAACGAGGTAAAGCAGATTGTATGATAAGAGGAAGCCTTATTGAAAGCATTGATTTATATGCGCCAAACCTGCCATGCCCATCAGTGGCCACAGCTCTTATAGCAAAATCAGTTAGGTTTTCAGGCAGTTTGATCTTAACCTGAGCTTTCCCATTAATAACTCTTATATTTGGGTTAAAATATGGAACAGATTTAAATAGCTTACGAACAGTTACATGTTTGAATAAAGAACTTAGTTCCTTTTTTCCCATAATACCACCAACACCTCCACCAGTTAGCTCTTCATATATAAGATCACCAACAACCTCATTTCTAGTACCACTTATGCGAAGCATTGTATTTACAATTTCAATAAGTGATGGTAATGGGTCCAATGGTTTTTCCTTACCAAGTGCAAGCACAGCTCGATCCACCAGCCAGAGTGTAACCTCTCCATTCAATGGTTTATTATATGGGTCATTTAGAAGAACTGTCATTACAGTAGTTTGTCCGGGAAAGTATTTTTCCTTATGTTTTAAAACAACTATGAGCTGATTTGCCTTAGGGTTTACATTTATCCATGTTGTATTAGCCATAGAAATGGGTTTTCCTCTATCTTCTTTACCTTTTTTATGTAATTTATTTTTTATAGAGAGTCTGGCTCGCATCAATAGAATATGAACAGGAATGCGTGGGTTCATATTTGCTGTTATTGGAAGAACAAAAACACCCTGTCCTGAACTGATCCTTACCCAATGATAGGTATTTGAAACAGGTCCCTCAACTATGACAAGTGCATGTGCATTCTGAAAGGGGCTTTTGAGTAAAATAGATGCTTTATCACCCGGGTTATATACCTTTTTATCCAGAGAGGTCTCAAATACATTAGATTTTGGCTTTTTCCAGGCCACTGGAGTTTCTCCAGCCAGATATAGATCAGCAAAAACCTTTTGAAGGCGTCCCACACGATCTGTTGCGGATATTTCAACCACATAAACACCTGACTCCTTAACAGGTAGTTTTATGCTTTTTTCTCCTGATTCCGAAATATAATCTTTTTCAAATATTAATTCATCTACCACATCAGTTACATATTTAGCCTTACCTGTAGTAAAATCACTTTTCCTAAGATGTGAGTGCCATTGTCTCTGGAGTAAACGTAAGTGAAATTTCCTCCCAGCATATATTTTCCCATTATGGTCCAAAATAATAATTTTAGGCTTTATAACTGTGTCTGATTTCATAAACCTGGCCATTTTTAATCCAAGTACAAATGGAGGTAATGCTAAAACTGATTTTGTTGTTGTCACTGATTGTTCATCAGCACCCCTCTTACAGTCACCTACAACATAACGCTTTGGTTGACTATCTTTCTCAGTTGTTGGATCAATCTCAATAAAAGCAGAACCATTATCATCAGTTATATCTTCTTTGGTTTGACTTCCTAATGATCTAAAGTCTTGTGTACCTCCGAAACGCTCATCTGAAGAGAATAAAAAACCAGGGTATTTTTTGAAATGAAACCTGTAATGAAACTTGGTAACATGCCAGTTAACCTCCTGGCCCACGACTCTACCTCCCGCATAATATGCAGCTGTCATACACAATTTAAAAGGAGCATCTTGTGGAACTCTGTCCGGGCCAGAGAGTCTAACTTCAAAACGCGGTATCCTGTAACTTTCCTTCTTAAAGCTAACATTAGCCATTGTTATGTAGTCTTTATCATCACAAATACTTGCATAATAATTACCTGTAGGAAGGTCTTTTTCATCAAATTTGATATAAAAACTTCCATATGAATTCAATTTAACCGGATAGGTCCAACGTTTGCCACCTGGTCCATTTATCTTTATACTGCGTAAACGTTTTTGTGAGTCAAGTATAATTTTCCCCTGTTTCCTGAGTCTAACATACCCCTTAATATGAACAGGTTCATCCGGACGATAAACAGGTCGTTCAGTTAAAATATGAGCTTTACGAACAGGTTTTGATTTTATATTACGGGGATTCTGATTCAACCAGCTGAGCCATGTGTTATAAGAATTATACCAGTGATTATTTAAAAAATGAGGGGGTGGACTGTTAGGATCAAGAACTAATTTGTCATCACCTTTACTTACCACAATACGACGAATCTGATGATTAATACGCTTGTAATGAATATATCTATATTTACCTGAATTATCAGTTGTTACAGAAATCACTTTTTCCCATTTGCCATTTTTATAACCATCAACTTGAATTTTCACACCCTCTATAGGCTCACCTGATTTTAAAGATGTAACAACAAATGTAACTGCTGATTCTTCCTCTACAGTACTCAGACACAGGTTTGTTACCTGAATACGTGCGTAATACCTTGTAGTACTACTTCCAATAATTCTATACCCGACCAGATAAGTACCAGGTCTGTTTTTACCTGATATTTTTGCCAGAAGTTTTTCCAAATCAAGGCCAAATTTTACCTTTCCTGAACCTGTTTTAAATGGAAGTGGAACAATTCTTGATACAAGAGGACTTCCCAGAAGTTTTATCTGTTGTATCGTTTGTGTAGCATATTTTGGTTCCTCTCCGGGTCCTCTGGGTCTTATGCTTTCATCAATTGCAATAGGGTCTGATGAAAAAGGCCAGAAATTCCTATTCAAAGGATCAATTTTATAAATACGTAAATCTACTTGTTTCATATTTCTTCCTTCCATTGGAAGAAATTGAGGCCCATAACATTCTAAAATTCCCTGACTTGCCAGCCATTTTAGATAGGGTGAAGATTTACGATAAAAGAAATAAAATGAAATCTCTCCAAATGGAGAGAGTAGTCTGCCGGAATTGTTTTTAAATTGTATATATTGAAGGCGCAACTTGTGAATCTTTTCCCTTTCTATATCAAAATAAAGTCTGACTTTTTTCTCAGATACATCAAAATGGAAATTTTTAACAGAGGGTTCGAAATGAATCATTTGCTTTATTTGATTAAGGCTGATTGCTCCTGGCGTATCACTGAACTCGATAAAAATAGGCCTTTTACCAGTGCTGCAATCCATAGCTTGTTCAATTGAATATACACTACCTTTCAATGAAACAGGATAAATCATACTACCCGTGCCTATTGCATTAATTCTGAATAGAGGCTTTGTGGAAAATGAATAATTTGCTAAAGAACCTGAAATAGAATCATCCATTGAAAGCCTGAGATGCAATGTTGTAATAGACCCATAAGGGATTGGTTTGTGTAATGTAACTTGATATTTAACATCTTTTTTTATTGTAGATCTTTCAATCTCCTTTATTATAAAATCTTTATTTGTTAACCAGGATTCAACGCCCTTTTCCATGCCGGGAATAGGTCTAATTTCAAAAGTCAACATCATAGAAAGTTTTTTTACTCCAATACGATTTGCAAAGGTTAAAGTTATTTCTTTTACTTGTTCAAGATTCTCTGTTCCATTCGAAGGAGAGATCCGTGTTGGCGGAGCCATTAAAGTAACTAATTTGAACTTATGGCCTTTAACAGTAACTGTGAACTGTTTTAATGCAGGCCATGCAATGGTTGGAGAAAACTGCAAGGTTTTATCATCCAACCACTTATACTCGCCGGGGTGTTCGGGATGTATCTTTAAAAATTTATCCGGTTTATCAAGAGGACCTCCATTTAAAGGGCCTTCGGAAGAAGGGAAGAAAACAGTGATAGGATCATACCCCCTGAGTAATGTTTCCGGCACTACTGTAATGTGGTTTTTCCCAATAATATGAGAAATACCCTTTTTTTGTGCTAGTTCTGTTAGTGTAAAAATGGATAATATTAAAATAAAACCTATTATTTTCTTGTAATTCCTAATTATCATTGGTTTTCCTCCTTCTTATATTTTCTTATTACATCTTCTGGCACTCCCTTGCGTGTTCCCTGAGCACCAAGAATAATGGGATAGTATTGAACAGGTGTTCCATGAGTTTTAACAACCAGAATATATTTACCTGGCTTTAGTTTATCAAACATTAAAGCCCCTTTTGATATGAGTGTAGACTTTTCATCATATAAATATGCTTCTAAATTGTCGCTTTCAGTTTTAAGCCCTACACCTACATTTATATGTTCCTTAACATAGAAACGAAAAACCTGTATTTCGCCGGGTCTAATCAGGTGTAAATCATTCTTAATACCATTATTAATATCAATAGGTGTTATTTTGTTTAGCTTTAATATACCTTTTCCTGATAAACCATTAATGGGGCGTGTGAAAAGTTTATAATTGCCGGGCTGAAGATATTGATTCAACTCACATCTTTTATTTTCATAACAAACACTCATTTTCAATAATTTATCTTCAGACAACAATGCTAATACAACTGGAGCAGATGTCTTAACACTAATAAAACCTGGTTTTTCTAAAGAGAATGGCCATACCTGAGAAATACCTATCATATCTCCCCTATTGTTTTGAAATTCTTCTATATGAGCTTCCTCAAATTTTCCAATAAAAGTTAAAGCATAATCATCAAGGGAAGCCTGCCATATTTTTACGAACCCTTCATTATGATCTACTTCAATATAACCCTGTTTTACATTATATCTAAAAGTATCAAAAGGATTTCGGCTATAAATACTATTATAAATTAGACCATCGCTTCCCCAAAAACAGCTATTAACAATATCTCCTGTAATAAAAAGGTGCATATTTTCAGGAATCTCTTCGATCTTAAATCTGAGCTTACCAGGTTTCTTAAAAAGCTTTTCAAAACCATTTTTTAAGTCAAGCTTATCTAATTCAGTATAAGCTTTTTCCATTTTTTCCACACGAAATAAACCAGGATGATTACTCGTATTTAGAACGAATAGATTCTTTCCGTTTACCTTGATCTGACATTCTCTATTTTGATTCAAACCGGATACAATGTCAAAAGGTTTATCTAAAAACCATGAAAATGCAACCAATCCTTTAGTTAGAACCATATTTAGAATCTGTTCTTTATCTTCCAGAAGTAATAAAAAGGAACGGCCAGCAGGAATTTCTGCTTCTAAATTTGATACATTTCTTAGATCTTTTGTACCCTGTATGGGATAAGAGTTTATATAAATAGAAACCCGATCCTGGACTACTTCTTTTATATTTTCAGATGTCACAAGAGGAGTTTTGTTTGTTGACCATATATAACCACGATACTCAGCAGATCCAGGTATTCCTACAAGAGTTTGTGCTTCTTTAGCAAGCATTCCTGACCATTGTACATGATTTTCAGGAAGATTATTCTCAGGGAAAACCATAGCTCCAACTATGCCTTTAATAGATTTGATTTTTAATAACATTGGTGCTTTTTGTGTCTGTTTGATTGAAAAAGAGATGGGAAACTTTCCAAGCATAACTTTTATAGGTTGTTCAGTTTTAACATCAAATGGCTGAATTGTAATAGATTTTCCATCCTCAGATACAAGCCAGGCATTTATATTTTTCGTTCCTTTTGTAAATCCATCAAGAATCAAACAGGGTCTTTCTAATTCAGGAGAATAATATGTTCTTTTACTGCTTGTATTAAAGCAATAACTTAATCTATTATTATTTTGAAAACGGATAGCATCTGGTGTTGTTAACTTAATTTGATTTTTTTCTAATGCAATCTCCTTGAGTTCCAAAGATTTCCCCTCTATCAAAACTTTGTTTCTCTCTTTAACAATATTCTCCTCATTCCAAACATATAGAACATAATTTTTTTTAGAGGGCAAAGGAATATAAATATGTCCCTTTCCTTCAGCAATTAACACATAACCTTTCATTATAACAAGTCTTATATTTTTATTGTTTTTAGTATTAAAATTTACAAGAGATTCATTTTTACATGTTGAAAAGGGGATTTGTAATACCTCTTTTTCAAGTTTTTCATTTAATGTGAATGGAATATTAACTGGTTCCAACTCTTTATAATCACGCTGATTCATCTTTACTTCAAATTGACCTGAACTGGACCCTATTGATACTAATTTTAATTTATAAAGGCCTGCTTTTAGCATACATGAAATTCGAAAATTCCAATCATTGGGCTTATCATCATTTTTGGTTATAAGAGTATTTGAATCTTTATCCCATAAATATGCTTTTACATCAGTTTGTCCAAAACTACTAATATCTACAAATACATCCTTTGACACACTTACATCCAATGTGGCAGGTACATGATTAACCTTTTGCGTTAATCCTTGGACAAGGTATTTAGTTTGAAGATAGATTGTATATGGAACCTTATTGTTCTTTTCAGAACTAATAACATTAATTTCATATATACCGGGCAATAATTTACCAAACCATTTACCAGATTTTGTTTCTTCAACCCTTTTTCCATGCTTTAAATAAATTGATGCTTTCATATTATTTGTGACATTTAGAGAAAATTCTGCCAGAGCTGGTATTTTAACTTGATATATATCTTTTGCACGACCCGGTTCTTCAATCCAGATATTATCAATAGATTTGTTTAATTCCAATATATGAGGGCCCTTTCCAGAGATAATTCTCTTTTTCTGCTTTTTATAAATAAATGTTACACGTTGACTATCAATTTCAAGAGGTAATGAATAATATGTATAAGTACCCTTATCAAAATATCTTTCAATGGCATGATAATTACCTGGAAGATAAAGGGGCCAACCATCATTATCTTCAATCCGGTGTGCAATTCGTTTCCCAAGGCTATAAGTCTCCAGATGATGAATACCTGCATTTTTAATTGTAAAATTGTAACGTATTGCAGTATCTGCTTTAACAAATGAGCTGTTAGTCCCACCTATAAGAAGTTCTTCAGGTTTTCCAAGTTCAGTTCGTTTCAACTGAATACATGCACGTCCCTTGGATTCGCCTTGAGTTTGAACACTTACAAGATAATCACCGGGTTTGAAATATTGCTGAACAAGAGCATTACGACCAATACCATTCATTTTTGCATTAAAGAGAGAGGTTGTTGTACGAGTACGGACTGTCATCCTGAAAGCCAGGCGGCCTAATGTTTCCATTCTGTATAAACCAGGTTCTTTAACCCTTAATAAAAAGCTTTTTTCCTCCAAACGGTCAAAATATTTGAATATAGGTCTATCAGATACAATAACTTGATATACTTCATCAATTTTTTTTATAACAGGTTTTGGAGTTATGTACATATCTACTGGCCTGGCCTTTAAAGTATATAAACAAATTTTTGTCCCTATATTTTTAAGTTCTAAATCATGAATACCTTTATATATTATAGTTTGTTTGGAAAACCTTTCTCCATTAATTGTAAGTTCATAAGAACCTCCATAAACATCTAAATAAGATCTTTTGTCACATTTTATATTTACGGGTACCGATTGAGCAGGTTTCAACATTACAGGTAAAGGAGTATCTAAATCCATAGGTAATTTCCTGACAATTACCCCTGATTCAACATTTGTGCGTTTATTTAACCATAAAGTGTAATATCGTTTTATATTAGGTATACATGGCCAGATAAGAGTTTGTCTTGTTAATAAGGACTCCCCTTTAAAATGTTCATTTATACCCTGTTTTGAAAATATGGATCTGGATAAAGTTGTTAGAAAACCCTCTTTTTTGTATAAGGCAAAATGGAGAATACCCTTTGATTTAGGATGTACAAATAAAACATAATAGCCTTTAAGTAATTCAAAATCCGTTTCAGACTCCTGAAAAGGGGGATCTTTGTATCCTCTTGGTTTAGAAACCATAAAAGGCTTTATCTGATATCTACCTGATCCTCCTGCTTTAGGATCCTCGTCAATTTTATAAGTGCCTTTTTTTTCTACATAAAGAAAAAGAGAAAAGGTATTTAATATATTTACTTTTCGTACTATTGGATGTTCTGGTCCTACATTGACAACAAGAGCCTTAACAGGTGTTTTCAATTTTGGTCTGCTTATTATGCCTGTAATATCAACAGAATCCCTGCCCTCTGCAGATTGAATAGTGGATATCCAGAATTTATCATAATTTTCTGGAAGTTCATAATAAGTCCGCTGTTCAAAGTAATCGAGTTCAATATGATCCCCTGGTTCACCTTGAACAATAACAAACTGTTTATCTATCAATGTCGAACCCTTTATAATACACCAGGGATCTCTTGATTTTTTATTTATATATGCACTCTTTCCATACTGTGTAAAACGCCCGGAAGTTTTTTTCAAACTCTTTAAGAAAAGAGTTGTTGGTTTCTTATCTTTTCTAATAATTTGAAAGAAATTTGTTTTTTTATCAACTATAAAAACATCCCTTCCAAATGGGGAAATGGATATAAGATGCTGACCATTTCTACCAATATCAGGAATTCCCATGCGTATATAAAGAGGATTTTTATTATTTTCATTTGCCCATTTAAGGGGTTGACCTCCATAACATGTGAAAAGATATAAACCCGGGTTTAAATCATGATGAAACTCCAGATACGTCATTGGTTGACCTGCAATTGGCTCGTATTGAGTAATTGTTGGAGAAGCATCTACAAGCCAGGTCCCGTCTTTCCATAACCTGGCATCCTTTATGTTTCTACCCAGAATCTCGAGCCTTAAAACTTGCCTCTTTCTTATATTAATCCAGAAGGATCTCTGTTCAAGATCTTTCAATCTATATTGATATAATTCCAGGTTATTGATAAATGGTAAATCAACAATGTTTGGAAACTGCTGTACTTCCTGAAAAGGGAATGCTTTTATATTCACTTTTCCAATGCCCTTTTTATGGGAATAAATGCAAATCTTATAAATATCAGCGTCTAATAGTAAATCCAACCTTCCATCCTTTAGTCCAACACTACCATCTGATGCAAAGGGTCCGGCCATTCTATCAATTATTTCTATCCTTGTACCCTGTTTACTTTGTACTTGAATACTATATCTGCCTGGTTTTTTAATCTTGATAAAACAATCATTATATTCTTTTGCTTTAAATGTGCTCTGGCTTAACAACTTATCAGAGCCTTTTGCAACCTCTTTTTGTGCCATGATAGGGATTGCCATAAATAAAACACTTAATAAAGCCGCTTTACATATATTATTCCTCATAAACCTTCTCCTTATTATTTAATCATCCTTCTAATATTATATTATATAATATAGAAATAATATTCAATAATGATTATTTTATATTTATTCTTTTATAAAATTATATTTTTAGAACTTTACTTATACATTTACGTTATATTAATATAAAAAATAAATATTGAGGAGGCAATGTGAAACGTTTATATAAGAGTAGAAAAGACAAAGTTATATCAGGTATTTGTGGAGGAATTGGAGAATATTTCGGAGTAGATCCGGTTTTGGTCAGGGTTATTGCAGTTTTACTCTTTTTCTTTGGCGGTACAGGAGTTATTGCTTATATTGTTGGAATGATCATTATTCCTGTTGAACCCTTACAAACTGATGATAATGAAAAGAAAGAAACTGAAAAAAAAGAGACTCCCAAAGAAGAATCTTCCGAATACAAACATACTGACACAGGAGCTCTAATAATTGGGATTATTTTTCTAATTGCAGGTTTTATGTTTTTAATGAGAAATTTCAATTTTTTTGATTTTCATTTTTGGTGGATTAGGGATCAGATAAAACTCTTCTTCTGGCCAGGCATTTTAGTTGTATTAGGAGTACTTTTAGTTTTTAAGGGTTCTAAAAAATAATCACAAAAAAACTATATATCCAAATGTCTAATGTTGAGACCTAACCCCTTTTTATTCATATTAATCGTTTAAAAATAGCCTTATTCATAATGTACTTCCTATATTATTATTTTAATCCAAGTTTTAGATTTTTTTCCAAGAATTTTATTGATTCTTTAATGCGTTTTTCTTTGGTCACTTGACGTTTAGCAGTTATTATCCAACCGATGTATTGTTTTTGATTAGATTTCCCCATTTGTTCAAAGTTTTCTTTTGCTCTACCATTTTTGTTTAAGGCGTCTTGAAATTCAGGCGGAATATCAAATAGAATGTTAGGTCTTTCAGATTTATCCCATTGTCCATTATTTTGTGCGATTGTTACTTTTCTTAATCCAAATTTTGTCATTTTGTTATTCTTAATCAATCTCTCAACTCGCTTTTTGTTTAATTCTGACCATTTACTTTTATCTTTTCTCGGTGTAAATTTCCTTGCATATTTTTTTGCACTGATTTTTTTTATAATACTATCAATCCAACCATAACACAGGGCTTCATTAACAGCAGCTTCATAATCCATAGATGGTTTGCCTGTTTCTTTTCTGAAAAAAATTAACCAAACTTCCGTTTCTTTTTCGTGATTATTTTTTAGCCATTCTCTCCAATCACTGGAATTTTTAAAATATAGTTTGTTCATTGGCAGGTTTCATTTAATGCCACACAACGTATGTGTATATTCATTGTTCTTATACCGCCAAATTGGTGGAATATAAACATAACTTCTTGTTATATATAATATCATATTGATATAAAAAATTTCTTATGTCAATAAACTTTTGTAAATTTCACAAAAACTTTGTTTTATAGTAATTTAGTTTATTCCCTTATTTATAATATTTAAAGCCCAGTTTTCAATATTATTATTTTCTTCAATCACAAATTCTTGTCCGATTTTTGCAGAATCAAAACAGTCTTTCTTGAATGATTTTTTAGTATGATAAGATATTTTTACATTCCTAAAAACATTGGATAATTCCCATCGGCTTCTTGAATATCCTCTTTTTGTTAAAATCAGATCATTATTTATTCTAAATGTACCTGAACCACTTATATCAGAATTTATAGAGAGTTTTTCTGCTGCTTTATAAATGCAATTTTTAGTCTTTTTTTCAAATCTTTTTTTTGTAGCATGTGGATGGTAATAATACTCAGGAGGAATCTTGTCATATGTCTCGAATATTTCTCCTATTTGGAAATATCCATATATAATATGTGAATCTGGTGCTCCTGAAACATATTTCAATTTTCTATCTTCCATCATGGTTTGCTTAAACCATCCAAAAAAAAGAAAAACATCACCTTTACATACGTTATTATTTAATAAATGTGTTTGAGAAGAACCTTCTTGCCCAAAAAGCGGAGCCCAATCTTTTGTTATCTTCAAATCTCTAATATCTGGATCAAGATGGCATGTGTAATATTCCTTAATTTTGGTTTTTGGTTTTAGTTCCTTTATAATTTGAAAATACGGTTTTTCTTCATAGAATAATTCTGAGAATTTTACATCATCATTCTTTGATGGAATTGGTAAAGAAAGCAAAGTTCCATCTGGTAATATTGGGCTGGGACATCCACCATAACTTGAATCAAATCCTTTTCGGCTTAGTATTATCTGCATGAGCTAAGATTCCAAGATTTATCAGATTTTGACCAACGATTTGGGGTCAGGTCTCAACATTAGACATTTGTGCTTGGACAATTTTTAAACACAACACTTTAATTAGCATCCGCTTTAACAGTCGGCTGGATTGATTTGTTATAATATCCTATAGAATATCTTTTAGAGCTATTGCTGCTGTATACATACTCCCTACTCCACAGATGTAATTTACTATTCTTAATGTCTCCATTATTTCATTCTTTGTAGCTCCACTTTCTAAGGCTTGTATTGCTAATGACTTAATGCCATTTTCAGAATGCTTTGCTGCATCAATTGCTAAAGCAATGAGTAATTTGTTCTTTTTCAAAATTTCCCCATCTTTAAATGCCAATTCACGTGCATTCCCAATTTGTTCAAATAATGATAGATCTGATTCTTTAATAATATTTAATGGATTGCCATTCATTTTTATCTCCTTATTTTTACCCTAATATTCTTTTTATATTGTTATGTATAATATTTTATTCTGACATACGGAATTTTTTATGTCAATTAGGGGTTCAAGATTTTGAACCCTTACAATTTTATCAAAATCATTATTTTTTTGTAGGGGCAATCCCTTGGTGGTTGTCTCATAACCATTCTAAAACCAGTGTTTTAGGCCTTTTTTTTGAGCATTATACTCACATTTTTTAAAAATCACTATATTTAAGTAATTTAAATCAATATCTTGATTAGTTTTTATGAAATTCGCTTACTTTTTATACTCATTCATTACTTTTTTTATCCAAACTCCAGATCATTTTCCTTCCAGACCTTAAAAAGCTTGTGTAAATTAATACCGGTACATACCAGATTCCACTGAGCATCAACATTCTTTAACCCTCTGTAAAGCCATCTATTAAAACTATTATTATGTTTGATCCAGCCAAACAAAGGTTCTATTATCTGTTTTCTTTTTTTATAAATTTCTTTATTCTCTTCTAAATTATTCTTTTTAATCTGCCTATATATTGAATCATCATAAGGACTTCTCTCTATCTTTCTACCGCCTTTATCTTTAGAGCAATCATATCTATATTTGCAATTTTTGTAATTCTTACAGCCATATTTTCTTATTGGGTAATCTCTTGATTTACGGTTAATTGTACTTCTACATTCTAATTTTTCCCCTAATGGGCATATATAAACGTCTCCTTTAGGATCATATTTAAATTTACTTTTTGAAAATTCCGAATTCTGACCTTTTTTTGTACTTTTACCTAGCTTTTCAGGGCTGGGTGTTAAAACAGAGTAACCTTTCTCCTCTGCCCTTTTTAACTCTGATCCTGAAAAATATCCTCCATCCACCAAAGTTTCTTTTGATTTTTTATCACAGTTGGCTTTTGCCTCATCCAGCATTTTGGTCATTTGATGACTGTCACTTTCTTCATTTGTTATTTTTGCTCCTGTAATAATTTGGTTTTTTTCATCAACAACACCCTGGGCATTATAACAATAGTCTATTGAAGAGTGGTTTTTCATCATCCTGCTTTCTTTATCTGTAAGGCTTAAACTCTTTTTCTTTTTATCTTCTAATTCTTTTAGATTTGAACGGACTTTTTTTTTGAGTTTTTGTTTTTCTGATTTCGAATATTTATCCAGACTTTCTGTAATTAATTTTGATAGATTATCCTTATCCTGTAATCTCTTGGGAAGTCTATGAGATGGTTTTGATGATTCTTCCTTCTCAGTCTCATCTATCTCTTCTACTATCTCATCAAGAGATTCATCTAATTTTGATAGCAACTTCTCCAGATCTTTTTTGTGAATAGCTCTGTTTTTCGAAGCATTTGCATAGATTTTGGTTCCATCTATTGCTTGCAGGGCAAAACCTACCAGGTTATTGTCTATGGCTATATGAACGGTTTTTTTGAATACATTTTTTATACACTCTCTATTCTTCCTAAAAAATCTCCATATGGTATTATGATCCGGATAGTTCATCCCGGTCAACCATACGAGTGCCATTCTGTCTTTACAGGCTCTTTCTAATTCCCGGGTACTATAGATCTTCTCAAAGTATCCATATAACCAAATCTTAAGAAGTAGTTTATTGGAATAATTGGGACGGCCTTCCTCAACCTCGCGCTCTTTGAATCCCAATTCAGATAAATTTAATTTATCTACAAATTCTCTAATAAACCGTGATGGGTGGTCTGGGGGAATCCATTCCTCAATTGACGGAGGTAATAAAAAGCGTTTACTATAATCGGCTTTTATTTCATTTTTCATGCCTTTATTATATCATTTTTTAACCCCCAAAAATACCCTTTTTATCAATTATATCAATATTATTGAAACATTTTTCGCAATCACTTTGGCTAATATTTAAAACTCTTATTGATTGAGTTTTGAGACAACCACCTTGTGGTTGCCCGTTATTTTCTGTTTTCCTACATTTTGTGTACCCACAAGAGGTACCCCTACGAATTCAATGATTCCATGAAAACAATTGGGGTCAAAAAATTTTATTACCAGAAAAGAACTTTTTTGATTGATATTTTATCTATTTAATCTTATAATCATTAAATCTCTAATTTAAAATATTAGAAAAAAATAGGAGGATAAATGAAGAAAATATTATCTATTTTAATTTTACTCTTTTTTATAACATTCAATCTTATCTCTCAGGAAAAAAATGATTCTATCCCAAAAGAAAAAGACGCGTGCACAAGTATTACTGTTGGAAGGCTTGCATCAATAGATGGGTCTGTTATGACATCACATACATGTGACTCAAGAGAGGATAGAACCTGGATAGATATTGTTAAAGCTAAAAAATACAGATCAGGAGAAATGAGAAAAGTTTATCTGGATACACATATTACAAAAAGTCCTTATGACCTATCTGCTCAAAAGCTCAAGGGCGAAATCCCTGAAGTACCTGTTACATTCAAATATCTGAACTCAACACTACCATGTATTAATGAACATCAGGTTGCAATTGGAGAGTCTACTTTTGGTGGAAAAAAAGTGATGAGAAGTGATAATGGAATAATTGATTATTATGAATTAAACAGGATTATGCTTGAAAGAGCAAAAACTGCAAGACAAGCTATAAGAATTGCAGATGAGATAACAAAGAAATATGGATATATAGATGGAGGTGAATCTTTTACAATAGCAGATACAAAAGAGGTATGGCATCTTGAAATACTCGGACCAGGAAAAGGGAAAAAAGGAGCAGTCTGGGTTGCGCAGAGAGTTCCGGATGACCATATAAGTGTGAATGCAAATGCTTCAAGAATCAGAGGAATTGACCTTTCTAATCCAGATTTTTTTATGGCTTCTGATAATCTTGTTTCAAGGGCTGAAGAACTTGGATTGTGGGATACTAAGTCAGGTAAACCTTTTGAATTTTGTTATATATATGCCAACCGCAAAAGCATAGCAAGTAGAAGAAGAGAGTGGCGAGCTTTTAGCTTATTAGCACCATGCTTGGACCTTGACCCAAATGGAGAGAATTTCCCATTCTCTATAAAACCTGAAAAAAAGGTTGATCCAAGAGATGTTATGAGGATATTTCGAGATACTTATGAAGATACACCCTTTGATATGACAAAATATTTGCTAGTACCCGAACTTGATAAAAAGGGTAAAAGAACTGGTAAATTTATAAAAAGCCCTTATGCAAATCCTTTTATGGATTATGATATGATGCCTCTTTTTAAGATCAATGGTGGGTGGAATGAATATGGAGAACGATGTATTGCTAGATACTACTGCACTTATGTAACTGTTACACAATCAAGAGATTGGCTTCCAAATGATATTGGCGGACTAGTATGGCTTGGTTATGACAATCCAGCAATGACTGCATATGCACCGATTTACATTGGAATTGATAAAGTTATTGAATCTTATAAAGTAAATGGAAGGTCTGGCTTTAATAGAAAATGCGCATGGTGGGCATTCAATAGAGTTGCTGACCTTTCTGCTCAAAAATGGGGGCATATGAGATATGATGTAAAAAAGGTATGGGAAAAATTTGAGGATGAGCAATTTAAAAACCAGAAAAAAATAGAAGATGAAGCCTTAAAACTCTATAAACAGAATCCAAAAAAAGCAAGAAAATTTTTAACAAAATATACAAATGACTGGATGACCAGAATTGTTGTTGCATATTGGAAACTTGGTGATGATCTCTGGAGCAAATATACAGGAAAATTTTAAAATGGACAAATTATCTTCAGAAGAATTAACCAATTTAATTAAATCGGTTTTCCCTTGTTTTCCTCATGATAAAAATTTGGGTATTCTTGTTGATATTCCTGAAAATCCTGAATCAGACAATAAAAATTGGTCTCAGAGGAGAGAAATCGCACAGGAATGGTTTTCTGCATTGAAACATAATATTAATAAAATTGGATTAGAAACTATCCAATTAATAGCATATGAGGATGTAGGCTCAAATAATGCTGATTTACCATTATATGCAACAATAATAAAAAGTAAGTTACCATTATTCTCAGGACTTATGAATGAAGCAGGAAAAAGGGTTGAATTTGAATATGTTTTTAATAATTTTCAACTATTTTTAGCTCCAACAGAATATTCTGCAACTGCACCATTAAAAAATGCAGCTAAAAAATTTGGATTTCGTGCTGCTACAATGCCAGGTTTTTCTCCTGAAATGATTCCTGCATTGAGGATTGATTATAATGAAGTAAGCAGGAGAGTCTCTATCTTAAAAGAAAAACTTGACCCTGCAACTTGTGCTGAAGTTCATTTCATTGTTGACAATGAAAAAAATTACAAAATGTTTTTTGACCTTAGATACAGGAAAGCTCATTTAAGTCCAGGTAGATTTCCTGATAAAAGTGTTGCAGGTAACTTGCCAAGCGGGGAAACTTATATAGTACCATATGAAGGAGAACTTGAAGAAAAAAGTATGACACAGGGAACGCTCCCTGTTCAAATTAAAGATGACATTGTGTTATTTAATATAAAAGAAAATAGGGCTATTAAAGTTGATGGTAAAGGGGAATCAGTTGAAATTGAGAGAGATCATCTAAAAAGAGAACCAGCTTATGGTAACATGGCAGAACTTGGATTTGGTGTGCTTGGAGATTTTGGTCTTAAACCAATACATGAGATCCTTCTTGATGAAAAACTTGGTTTTCATATTGCATTTGGAAGAAGTGATCATTTTGGAGGTGATGTTGGTCCTGATGATTTTTCTTCACCTAAAGAGGTTATTCACCTTGACCGTGTTTATATACAAGCTATTCAGCCCAGAATTTTGGTCAAATCCCTTATATTAAGGTATGAGAATAATAAAACTGAAGAGATCATAAAAAACAACAAATACTTAATTTTTTAAATACTTCATGAAATATTTTGTATAAATGTTTACTTTTTCTCTTTTGAGAATTTTTCAACGAGTTTTTCTTGGATAGATTTTGGAAGAGCTGAATATTTATAATATTCCATTGAAAAACTGGAACGACCACTGCTAAGAGTCCGGAGAACCGATGCATAACCAAACATTTCCATTAAAGGAACAAAACCACTTAGTTTTTGCGATCCTTTACGATAGCGCCTCATATTATTGATTTTTCCACGCCTTCGATTAATATCTCCAATTATATCACCCATGAATTCATCCGGGGTATTTATTTCAATTTTCATAATTGGCTCAAGAAGTTCGGGATTGGATTTTTTTATAACTTCTTTTAAAGCTAATTTAGTACATAAGCGGAAAGCCATTTCGCTTGAGTCAACCGGGTGAAAGCCTCCATCAATTAATACAAATTTCACATCCAACATTGGAAATCCAATGATAAGTCCTTTCTCAAGTGTTTGTCTGAATCCCTTTTCTATAGCAGGAATATATTCTCTTGGAATATTACCACCTTTAATTTTGTCAACAAATTCTATCCCCTTTCCAGAATTAGGTTCAATTCTAAAATCGATATGTGCATATTGACCATGGCCACCAGTTTGTTTTTTGTATTTGTATTCATGTCTAACTTCACGTGTAATTGTCTCACGAAATGCAACAGATGGTTCTCCTACATTAACATTAAGTTTATGCTCAGTTTTTAAACGATCTACAACAACATCAAGATGCAATTCACCCATTCCAGAAATAACGGTCTCCTCAGTTTCATTATCAAAACGGACCTTAAAAGAAGGATCCTCCAGAGTCATTTTACTTAAGGCAATACCTAATTTATCTCTCTCTTTAATACTCTCTGGTTCAATTTTCATATCAATTACAGTTTCAGGATAATGGATATTCTCTAAAAGAATCTGATTTTGCTCATCGCAAAGAGTATCACCGGTTGTGGTAAATTTCATCCCGATTAAAGCTCCGATATCTCCTGCTTTTAAAGATAATATATCTTCTCTTTCTTTGGCACGGATTCTTAATATACGCCCTACCCTTTCTCTTTTTTGCTTGGTTGAGTTATAAACATAACTACCTGAATTTAGTTCCCCAGAATAAGCACGAACAAAGGTTTGCTGTCCAACATACGGATCATTTATGATTTTGAATGAAATAGCAGAAAAGGGTCTTTTATAAGAGGGCTTTCTTGAAATTGTCAGTGTAGCATCATCTATATCATAACCCAGTACAACTCCTCTTTCTAAAGGGGATGGTAAATAATCAACAACAGCATCGAGAAGTAATCGAACTCCCTTGTTTTTAAATGCACTACCACAGAATACAGGAGTAATTAAAAGGTGTAAAATAGCATATCTAGCAGCTATCTTAATATCTTCTACTCTTATTTCTTTTTCGTTAAGATATTTTTCAAGAAGATTATCATCAAAATCTGAAAGTTTTTCAATTAAGAGATCATGCTTTTTTTTAGATATTTCAAGATAATCTTCAGGAATATCAATCATTTTAACTTCCATATTATTGTATGTAAAGGCTTTCATATTAACAAGGTCAATAATACCTTTAAAATCTGATTCTTTTCCCATAGGGATTTGAAATGCAGCAGAATTTGCACCAAGCATATCATCCATCATCTCTATGGTTTGAAAGAAATCTGCGCCCTGCATATCCATTTTGTTAACAAAAGCAATTCTGGGTACTTTATAACGATCTGCCTGATGCCATACAGTTTCACTCTGAGGCTGAACTCCATCTGCAGCGCTTAAAATCATAATCATTCCATCCAAGACCCTCAAAGATCGCTCCACCTCTAAGGTAAAATCAATATGACCCGGAGTGTCTATAATGTTTATTTTATGATCCTTCCAATCTGCAGTGACTGCAGCTGAAGAAATTGTAATTCCCCTTTCCTGTTCCTGCTTCATAAAATCCATTACAGCCTCTCCATTATGAACTTCTCCCATTTTATGAGTTATTCCAGAAAAAAAGAGAATTCTCTCTGTTGTTGTGGTTTTGCCAGCATCAATATGAGCAACAATCCCAATGTTTCTGATTTTTTTGATAGTATTTTGTTCCATTTAGAATCTCCAAATCTATTTTAAGTGCCAGATTATATCATATCATTATATTTAGAGCTATATATTTGACTCTATAAATAAAAAATTATTTCAGTTTTTTTGAGAGATTGTTTATCATCTTATCTAATTCTTCCTGTAAAATTTTAGATAAACAAACAGGGATATTATCAACCTTTTTTATAATTAACCTTTTTTTCCTGTCAAATTTATGGATTAAGATAACCTCTCCTGATTTAAAATCAATAATTTTAAATTTCATTGAAAGATGAGCAAACCAGTTTTCCCCAATATCATACTCTTCAATAATATTAGTTCTAACTTTCATAATTAAATCAGGTTCCCATTCTAAGAATTCCATAATAACTTTATTGAAAACCTTTTTGTTTGATAAATACTGAACAATAGCATCTCTTATTACCCTATCAGGTTTTTTTATCCAAAATTTGTAAGAGTAGTAATTTAATTGAAAAGGTGATTTTCTATAGACTAACCTATAATCATTGTATATCTCTTCAATGTCAATTTTTTCAACCAATAAAATTTTGTCTATAACTTTGATATCAATGTTTTGACTTTTTCCCATATTTACATTCTCTAAATGAATTTGATAATATTTCTTCATTGGAGAAGACATACATCCTACAAAGAATATTAAAATTATAGAAAATATCGTAAATTTATAAAATTTCTTCATTTGCTTCTCCTGAATTCTTTTTTTCTTTTTAGAATAATTGTCGGATCCTCTCTTAAATCTCTTGAGAATTTTGATAAATTTTCCATAAATTCTCTTAAATTGATAAGGGTTTTGTTTAGTTCTATCTCAAGATTTCCAAATGAAATTTCGACTTTTCTAATACTTGATGTTGCAGTATCCATAAATGAATCAATCTTTTTTAAAACTTTTCCTAATTCTTTATCTGAGAATCTTTTTGAAATATCATGTGTGGCTTTTTCTATATTTTGAGCTATTTTATTCAATCGAATCTCTGAAACTGTATCATGTAAATATTTCGAGGTCTTATTTAGATTTTCTGATACATTTTCTATATTTCTTATAGTTTTTCTCATGCTTCTTTCTTTTTCTTCGATATTTTCTGAAATGAATTTCGATGATTTTTCTATATTAGTAAGAATAGAAGATATCTTATCCTGATTCTCAACACTTATAAGCTCATTAATGCCTTTAATAGCTGAATTTATATCAGACACTATTTCTTCTGCTTGCATGCCAAGGCCTTTCCCCGTTAATATTACACCCTTATGTTCCAGGTTTTCAGACTCATTTTTTCCTCCATATAACTCTATGTATTTTAAACCTGTAATACCTGTAAAAGACAATTTAGCTTCCATATCTTTTTTTACAGGAAATCCTCTTTTTATTTTTACTCCAACCTGAATTGAGTTCAAATCTTCAGGATTGATATTAATAACATAAACCCTACCAATTTTAACTCCCTGATACTTAACATCAGATCCTTTATCCAAACCGTTTACAGATATGTTTTTAAAATTAATAAAGTATTTATCACCCTCTTCCTGCAACTTCGGTAAAAGAAATATAATCAGAATAATAATTAACAATACTGATGATAGAAACAGGAAAATACTCAATCTTATTTTTTGCTCTTTAGTAACCATTTTTTCATTCCTTCAAAAAAAAACTATTTATAAAAGAATCATTAAATGTAAAAAGTTTATCATATTTACCTGAAAAATGCACAGTTTCATTTTTTAGAACAATCACTTTATCAGAAATTTTTTCTATAGAGCGTAATTTATGTGTAACAACAATAAGAGTAATACCAAAAATATTTTTCAAATTCAACATTAATTCATCCAACCCATCTGCAGTTATAGGATCAAGTCCTGTTGTTGGTTCATCACAAAAGATGATATCAGGATCTAAAATCATAGATCTTGCAAGCGCAGCTCTTTTTCTCATTCCACCAGAAAGCTGAGATGGGAATTTATTAAAGCTTTGTAAAAGACCAACCTGAGAAAGCATGGAAAAGACCATCTCCTTTTCTACCTCTTTTGGTAATTCTGGATAATGCATTTTTATAGGAATAGAAACATTATCATAAAGATTTAAAGAATTTAATAAAGCATTATTTTGAAATAAAACACCTATTCTTTTATAAAGATCATTAACTGAGTTTTCAGATAAATAATCCATCCTTTTTTCATAAAAATAAATCTCCCCTGAAATTGGAGGAATTAACCCGATTATTGTTTTAAGGATCGTAGATTTTCCACACCCACTTTTACCTAATATAACAGTGATTTCTCCTTTGTTCACTGTAAAATCCAATTCTCTAAGAACAATATTTTCTCCATATCCTACGAAAAGTTTTTCAGTTCTTATAATTTCTTTCATTTTAATATAATAGTAAAGCAAATAAACAATCAAGCACAATAATTAATGAAATTGAAAGTACAACGGATTTTGTTGTTGCAATACCCACTTCTACTGCTCCTTTCTCCACAGAAAAACCCTTATATCCTGCAGTGATAACCACAACCCATCCGAAGATCATTGTTTTCCCCATGCCAATAAAGAAATCCCTTAAGTCAACTGTAATAAACATCTCTTTTAAAAAAGCACTTGGTTGGATTCCTGAAAATAATTTGGCAACAATCACACCACCAAAAATTCCAACAACATCAGCAATAGCTACAAGTAAAGGTACAGCAACAGTAATTGCTATCAACCTGGGAACCATTAAAAACTTTTCTGGCACCAAACCCATGGTCTTTAGGGCATCTATCTCTTCTAAAACTTTCATTGAAGAGATCTCAGCAGTTATTGATGCACCAATCTTCCCGGCTAATATAATTCCAGTCATAATAGGAATCAACTCTCTAACCATTCCAAAACCAACAATATCTGCAATATAAATATCAGCACCAAAATTATTTAACTGGTCAAGAGTTGTAATAGAGATTGTAATACCCACTAAAAAGGAGATCAAGCATAGAATTGAGGTTGAATTATATCCAATATGATAAATCTGATTAAAAATTTCACCCGGATATACTCCCTTTCTATCAAACATATATTGAATAGTGTAATAAATTTCATCTGAAAGGAGCAATATATATTTTTTAAAATTACTTCTAAGCTTTAAAAATTTATTTACTATATGTTCAAATCTTTTTTTTGTAGTAATTATCTGTAAACCTTGTTCGATATTTTTAGATGGAGAAAATATTTTAAAAATTCCATTAAATTCAGAGGTCACATTCTTAAATGAAACATTTTTATTATTGCCCTTTAAATGATTTAAAAAAGCAATTGCTGAAGAGTCAAATTGTTCTACATTTTTAAAGTCAATTTCTATATTTACATCTTCTTTTACTTCTTTTAATTCATTAAATAAAGAAGGGATATTTTCTATAGTAAATTTTTCTGGTAAAAGTAACTCTTTTTTCCCCATATTCATATCTTTTTATTATGTAATTGCTTTTTTGACTTATAAAAGAAGATTATAAACAATCCAGGTATTAGCATAATCATATCCCTTAAAATCAAAATTATCAGACTATCACTTAAATCTTTCTCTTCAGTTGAAAAACATCCACAACTAAGATTAAAACCTCTAATTTCATTAATAATAAAAGCAACAATAAAAGCAAGAAGAAGTGATGATAATATAATTGAAGATGTTCTTGTAAATACTCCTGAAATCAAAAATAGGCCTGTAACCATTTCTATCCATGGTAAAGTTACAGCAACGAAATATACAAAAATATCTGGTAAAAGTTGATAATCATAAATAATTTGTGCAAAATCATAGGGATTTCTTATCTTGTCAATACTTGCATATATAAATATTCCTCCCAGAATAAAACGACATAATGTTTGAACAATTTGTGTGCTAAAAAATCTTGATATTTTTTTTCCCATATTAATTTTCTAAAGTGTTTAAAGTTTCAACTTTATTGCCAAGAGATACCCACTCTTCAATGCCTCCTTTATATACAAAGATTTCCCTTTGATCTTTTTCATATAATTTCTTTGCAAGTATAAAAGAATCATTACAATTTATATCAACACAATAAGTTATTATCATTACATCTTGTTTGAATAAATGTGCCTTTTTTTTATATTCTTGTTCAAATCGAGAAATTGGCAAATTAATAGCTCTGGGTATATGTTCTTTGTTGAATTCTTGCTGTGTTCTTGCATCCAGCAAAACAATCATATCATTTTTTAATAGATTTTCCAAAACCTCTGCATCTATTATATGAAAATAGATATTATTATTCTCTTTTTTATACCCTTTAAAAATTGGTAGGGGACTTTTTAATATTTGATTATATATAATCCCTATTGATAAACTTAAAGAAAAGATTATAAAGCATTGAATGATAAATTTTTTTATACTCATCTCTTATATGTATCTTAATGGTCTATAGCTTAACATTTATTTATTTTAAATTCAAGTAGCCTGATCCCCTCTTATTGCTTATTATTTATTTGCAATAGTAACACGATTTCGTCCATTCTCTTTTGATTGATAAAGAGCTTCATCTGCTGCTTTAATTAGCATTGATGAATCATTTTCTTTTGTTGGTATTATAGTTACACATCCGAGACTGATAGTCACATGATCTGCAGCTCTGGATTTCTCATGAACCAAGCCAAGAAAATCCACTCCAGCACGTAACTTTTCAGCTACATACGCAGCTCCATTTGACTTTGTTTCAGAAAGTATGATCACAAACTCTTCACCACCATAACGAGCAACCAGGTCTCCTGGACGACTCACTGTCTTTTTCAACGTTTGTGCAATCTCTCTAAGGCATTTATCTCCTGCCTGGTGACCATAAGTGTCGTTATACGCCTTGAAATCATCCACATCAATCATAACAATTGAGATTGGTTTTGAATAACGAATACATCTTCTCCATTCAAAATTAAAGAATTTAGTAAACCTGCGATTATTAGCAATACCTGTCAAATCATCATGAGTAGCAAGTTGTTCCAGCTTTTGATTGGCTTTATCAAGTTGACTGGTACGTTCAACAACTTGAATTTCAAGCTTTTTCTTTTGAGTTTCAATAGTTCTTATTCGCATTTTATACCAGCTAAAAGCAATCCCGAATATCATTAAAACAATAAATGTCTTAAACCACCAAGTCTTCCAAAAGGGAGGAAGGATAATTACTTTAATACTGGTTCCTTCTTCATTCCAATAGCCATCATCATTAGAAGCTTTGACTCTAAATATATATTCACCATTTGATAGGTTAGTATAGGTCGCCCTGCGGTGTTTATAATCTGTTTCAATCCACTCTTTGTCAAAACCTTCTAATTTATAGGCAAATTGATTTTTTTTCGATTGCCTGTAATTCAAGGCTGAAAATTCAAAAGCAAAAATATAATCCCTATAATCTAAAGTGATTTCTTCAGTGAAATTAATATGTTGTTTCAGTTGAAATTTTTCTGATTTAGTATTGCCCACTTTCACGGATTTGTTGAATAATAAAAAATCAGTAATCACTACAGGTGGAATATATGTATTGTCCTGAACGCTCTCAGGATAAAATTCATTAAAACCGTTTATTCCGCCAAAGTATATTCTTCCTGCCCGATCTTTATAATATGCTCCGAGATTAAATTCATTATCTTGCAGACCGTCCTTCTTATCATAATTAGTAAACTTGTTTGTTTTTGGGTTAAACTTGCTGATCCCTTTATTCGTACTCAGCCACAAGTGCCCTCTATCATCTTCCAAAATTCCATAAACCATATCATTGGGCAAACCGTCTTTTTCTCTGTAAGAAGTAAAGGTTTCTGTTTTTCGATCGAATTTATTGAGTCCTCCATCGCGAGTCCCAATCCATAGATTGCCACCTGCATCTTCAAAAATCGAATACACAAAGTTGTTACTGAGGCTCTTTGGGTTATCTGCCTGGTGTTTGTGATGGCTGAAGGTCTCAGTCTTTTTATCGAATTTATTGAGTCCTCCACCGTCAGTCCCAATCCACAGATTGCCACCTGCATCTTCAAAAATCGACAAAACAGAGTTGTTACTGAGGCTCTTTGGGTTATCTGCCTGGTTCTGGTAACGGCTGAAGGTTTCCGTCTTTCGATCGAATTTATTAAGCCCTCCATCGCGAGTCCCAATCCATAGATTGCCACCTGCATCTTCAAAAATCGACCAGATGAAATTATTGCTTAAACTGGCATTGTTTTCCGGATCATGGCGATAGACAGTAAATTGGTATCCGTCAAATTTATTCAATCCGTCTTGTGTACCAAACCACATAAAACCCTGTTTGTCCTGTAACATACAATTTACTGTTACTTGTGACAGCCCCTGTTCAAGAGAAATTCGCTCAAATTTTATGCTTTCTTTCTGAGCATATATTACAGTAGAATTGATTAAAAAAAATAACAAAATCAGCAAAATTATTTTTGTCTTCACAATATTATCAATATAGTTTCTTAATATTATTTTGTCAACAATAAAATATCCCAGTTGATTGTATGATTTAAAAAAACTTTACAACTAAGCTATTTGTTTGTATACTTAACAAAAACAAGAGGTGAAATATGAGAAGATTTACAATATTCGTTATTTCAATTTTTTTTATATTCTCTTTTCTTAACAGTCAAGAAAAAGGGGATGTTTCAAAAAACTTACTTAACAAGATCAAAGAAGCAGGATATTCTAAAGCTTTCAAAAATGCTGATGCTATAATTATTGATGACAATGTTTCAATTCAAGTGGAAAAAGATGGATCTTTTGTAAGAACCGATTATTCTCTTATTAAAATACTTACACAAAGAGGTAAAAAGAGATTTTCAACTCAAAAATTTCAATATCACAAAAGGTACAGTAAAGTAAAGATAAACATTGCCAGAGTTATTCATGATGATGGAACTTATATGTCAGTTCCTGAATCAAATATTAAGGATCAAACAATAGCTGCAACCCAACAAATGAATATATTTGAGGAAAATTTCAGGGAGCTGGTAGTTCAGCTTACCTCTGCAAAGATTGGAGATACAATTGAGTATAAAACAACTGTTGAATCAAAACCTATATTGAAGAATAATTATACAGAATTGCTTCTTTTCCAGTCCTTTTATCCAGTCATAAATACCAGGGCCATAATCAAAATGCCAAAAAATATGCCTTTATACAGTATTGTAAAGAATGGTGAAATGAAAGAAATAAAAAAAGATGATACAAATTTCACAATATATACATGGGAAGCAAAGAATATAAAAGTTCTTGAAAGAGAATTGGGAATGATTTCTCCCATAGATCTTGGGTTAAAGCTTATTGTATCCACATTCAAAACATGGAAGGATCTTTCAAAATATGGTGCTGACCTGAATATAGGAAAGATTGATAAAAATCCTGAGATGATAAAACTTGTAAACTCTCTTATAAAGGGTAAAAAAGATAAAAAAGAAAGAATTCTTGCAATATTCAGATATATTTCTAAAAATATAAGATATATGGGCTCTTCTATGGATGTAGGCGCTTTTTTAGAACCTCACAAAGCAACCTATACATTAGAGAAAAAGTATGGAGTTTGTAGAGACAAATCTGTTTTAATGATATCCATGCTAAAAATTGCTGGTATCCATTCAGAAGATGTCTTAATCAATGTCAGTCATAAAACAGATATTGAAATTCCAACAATCTATTTTCAACATGCAATAGTTGCAGTTGAAATTGCAAAAGATGAATTTATTTATATGGATCCCACACTTGAATTAAGTTCAGATTTCGGTGAATCTTACACTGGTGGAAAATATGTTCTTCATCTTTCAGAAGGTGGTAAGAGCATAGTCAAAAACAAACCTTACACAGCTGAAAAGAGTATGGGTTGTATTAATGCCATAAGTGAAATTTCAGAGAATGGGAAGCTGTTTTCAAAAATAACAATCAAAGGTAAAGGATATTATGATTTTATTTTAAGACAAATAGCAAAACAGTTCCCAGGCACTATGCAAAATTTTTTATTTACAAAAATCTTGCAGTCAATACAGCAGGGAACATCAATAAAAAAATCTGAATTTGGTAAACCTGAAGAATTGGATAAAGAGTATAAAATCAATCTTGAAATAGAAGCTCAAAATTTTATAAAAGAACTTGGTAATTTTTATCTCATGAAAATACCTGAAGGCAAATCCTCTGCAGACATTTTGCTCTCTCTTGTAATTTATAACCTTACCCGACTTCCTGAAAGAGAGTACCCTTTATTTTTATTTTCAAAATCAGGTTCTTATATAAAAGAAGAGGTAAAAATCGACAAGGCATATAGTATAAAAGCATTTCCAGATTCATTTGAATTTAATGAGTCCCCTATTTTTGTCAAATTTGATGTTCAGGTAAAGAATAGCACAATATTTTTTAAAAGAGATTTTAAGATAGAAACATCAATCCTGTACCCGGATGATTATAAAAAATTGAAAAAAGCATTTATTTTAATTGATAAATTTAACAAAAGTTTTGTAATTTTAGAAAAAGGAGCTGTAAAATGAAAAAAAAGATCTTATTTTTATTATTAACTTTTTTTCTTATAAATTTCATCTTCTCAATAGATGATAATCTTATAAAGAAATTTAAAGATTCCCAGACCATGATCCCTCCTGACTCTTACACATATATACTATATTCATCAAAAACACTGACTCTCAATCAAGATAAAAAGATATTGAAAAATGAGGTGTTAGATTTTTATAAGATAATAAACAGTGCAGGCAGGGATATGTTCAGTGATTACAGGATCAGATTTAAAGAGGAAAAAGATAAAATAAATGTTTTGGAAGCATTAACTTTAAAAAAAGATCTGAAAAAAATACCTGTTGAAAATAAAGCAATTAATACTATTACTCCTGCTGAACTTGAAGGAGCTTCACTTTATTCAAATATACTTGATAAAGTCTATTCATTTCAGAATATAGAACCTTATGATGCTGTTTTTATGCATTATGTTAAAGAAAGCCCTGTTGCAAATGGATTGATTGCCTCTAAAGTCTTATTTCAAGGAGAGAACCCAAAATCTGTAATGAATTTTAAAGTAAAGGTCCCGAATGATCTCTCTTTTTTCAAAAAGATAAGCTCTAAAAAGATAGAATATAAAATTGATAAAGATGAAAATTATAAAATTTATACATGGGAAATGAAAGATATACCTAAATTCAAGATTGAAGAATATAGACCTCCTTCCAATTATCTATCTCCATATCTAATATTCTCAACTTCAAAAGATTGGTCAAACACTATAACAAAAATATACAAGGAGTTCCATAAAAAAACCGAACCTGATTCATCAATAAAGAAAAAAGTAAGAAAATTAATAAAAAAGGAAAAATCTGATAGGGGCAAAATATTAAAAATTTACAAATTCATTACAAAAGATATAAAAAAGATTACTTTGCCTCTTGGACAAGACGGATACTATCCTCACAAGGCTTCCAAAGTACTTAAGAATTTTTATGGAGATATAAGGGACAAATCCTCTCTTCTCATATCTCTATTAAAGGCTGCTAAATTTAAGCCATTTCCAATTCTTGTTCCTGATACAAAAACACCTGAAAAAGAACTTGTTGTTATGAACCAGTTTAAAACCATCTTTGTTGCAGTACCATTGAATGGAGAATTAATCTTTTTAAACCCAAATGGAGAGAATGAACAATTAGGGTATGTGGGTGTTCCTGAAGGTACAGAGGGATTGGCAATAAAACAAGGAAAGCCTGAATGGATAAAAATAAATTATTATAAAAATATTAAAAACAGAGCATGTGCAGAGATAAAAATTAAAATGTCTCAAAATGGTTCATATACTGCTGATATAAATGTGGATATAAATGGCTATTTCGACAAGATAGCCAGAGAAGGTATCTCTTTAAAGAGTGAGAATGAAAAGGAAAAATTCTTCTCCAAGTCAGCAAATGTATTCTCTGAGGGATCCAAATCCATTTCATACACTTTATCAAATTTAGAGGATTCTAATGAAAATGTAAAAATCCATCATTTAATCAAGGGTAGTACTCTTTTTGTTAAACAGGGTAAGGTTTCTATTCTAACATTACCTGAAGTTCCATACTTTTTTGCTGATTTCCCATTTAGACTTAGCCTTAAGATTAGAAATTATCCGCTTTATTTTGGGAAAAAATTTGAGGTTTATGAAAAATGGAATTTACAATTTGACAAAAATATTAAAGCTCTTTATTTACCTGACAATTTAAACATTGATAATGAAAAATATTCATTTTATTTAAAAGTTAAAACAGAAGCTAATAGCATTATTATTGAAAGAAGTATAAAAATAAAAACATTGGTGCTACCTCTACCTGAATATAAAAAATTCAAAGATATATTTGATAAGTTTTATGGCTGGAAAATGAAGACATTACTCTTTGAAGAATAGTAATTAATTACTTTTTTATTTTTAAATTTAATATATTGTTCTATTTTTATAATCCTCAATGAATTTTTCAATTGAACGGTCATATGTTCGTTCTGTTTCATTTGAAAAATAACAGGCTGGTAGTTCATTGAGTCTTCTATGATATACAACACATTCACAACACATGCCCTTTTTTGAACATGGATATGTACAATTACACATTTTCATATTTTCTTCTTTCTTACACTCCATACTTTCTCCTTTTGAAGTCTACTTTTTGAATATTTTTAACTTTACTATTGCAAAGTATTCACGTAAAATTAATTTAAAATTCCTTAACCTTTGTTTTATACTATTAGATTGGTAAATCTCAGAGTTATACATTTTGGCGATTTTAAATCTTTTAAAATTTAGATATTTCAATATCATTTCTGTTCTCTTCTGATGATAAGGAGATGTGCATATAATAAGCTCTTTGAAATGGTTTTTATCTATTATATTCTTTGCATTAATGCAATTATCAAAGGTTGTCTGACTTTTTCCTTCAATAAGAATATATTTATGCTTTATATTATGCTTTAGTAAATAATCCTTTATTTTTTTTATTGCTGGGCTTCCTTTGTATAAAGAGCCATCAGAAATAATTATTACTCTTTTTTTTTGCTTAAATAATCTTACAGCAAGTTTTAACCTCTCTTCAGTACTATATCCAATTCTAACTTTTGGTCTTAATCCCCCGCCAAGAACTAAAATTACATCCCCATAATTGTTATCAATCTTTTTTCCAATATCAAGTGGTTTTATAAATATTTTATAAAAGTCAGAACAAAACAATACAAACATACAAATGATCAATATAATAGCAATATATATTATTTTTTTTTTCACGATTGCTTGAATTATATTAGAAAAATGCAATTTTGTAAAGTAGGGGGCAAGGAGACAGATGTTTTTTCTGTTATTCTAACACCTTATAAACTTTATCATGTTCATGAACTATATCTTTTACTTTTATACCAATAGCTTCACCTGCCTTGGCTTCTTGAATCTGTTCATGTTCAATTTGAATGGAACCCACTTCTTGTGTAAAATCGTCATGAGCTCCTTTTATATGAATTGTATCACCTACCCTTAAAGTATCTGTTAGTTCAATAATACCCACAGAAATTTTTCCAAAGTAGTGAATAATTTTTCCAACCTCTTTTTCCTCCATAACTCACCTCCATACATCAACCTGCATTATAATAGTATAAATCAAACATAGTTTCAACATATGAGTAGCTCTTTTTTTTTCTTCACTTTTTACTTTTGCCTTTTTTTAACTTAAAACTTCTAATGGGCGTCCCCTTTTATATTGACTTTGATATTAAATAAAATTATAATTAATTTTGATATGAAGGAATTATATGAATCTCTTTTTTAATGATATAAAGTATGACACACCTAAAGATATTCGTTGCTCATTAGGTTATAAAATCTTTCTTAAATCTAGATTGTGGTTTTACTTTAATTTTGGAAAAATTGTTTTTAAAAGTAGATCTTATATAAAAAAGGGAATTTATGACAACAAAAAATGGGCAGAGACCTCCTTTGATATATTAAAAGCAATTGAAAGATCCGGAGGTCGTTTTCATATAAGAGGGCTTGATAATCTCGAAAAATCTAATGGACCAATTGTGTTTATTAGTAATCATATGAGCACACTTGAAACAGTTATTCTACCCTGTTTAATTAGTCTTATACATAACGCAACTTTTATTGTTAAAAATAAACTTGTAAAAGGCCCAATATTCGGACCCATTATTAGATCAAGAGATCCAATTGTTGTTTCAAGGAAGAATCCAAGAGAAGATTTACTAATTGTTCTAAAAGAGGGAAAGAAGAAACTTTCAAATGGACGTTCTATCATTGTTTTTCCTCAAAGTACCCGTCAGAATGAATTTATCCCTGAAAAATTTAATACCCTTGGCATAAAATTAGCAAAAAATTCAGGAGTTAAGGTTCTCCCTATAGCTTTAAAAACCGATTTCTGGGGAAATAGTAAATTGATAAGGGGTTTTGGTAAGATTGATCAAAAAAAAACCATATATATAGAATTTGGGGAACCAATGGATATTCAAGGTAATGGAAAAGATGAACATAAAAAAATTATTGAATTCATTCAATCTCATCTTGAAGAATGGAAAAACAAATAATTTAAAGTATCTTATTTTTCTTTTATTAAATCCTCAGGTTTTTTCATAATATTATCAGCTGTATAAGAAGAGAGTATGAAAGGGTATGGACTTTCTGATGTTATTGCAGGATATTCATTATTACTCCCTTCTATTTTTTTGTATATAGAAATAGTATAGATCTTATTTCCATTAAGAGTTATTGTATAAATTGGATCTGTATAATCTTCTTTAGTTTTATTTTCAATATATTTTGTGCAATTAAGTTTTGTTAATTCTACAAAAATGGAGTTAATCTCATTTGAATTACCTTTCTTTTTATTATTTGTAAGCCATTCCTGTTCCTGAGTTTTTTTATAGCTCTTTTTATCATCCTTTTTTTCAGTTTTGATTTCAACAGGTTTTATGTTTTTTATAAAATGAAGTTTCTTCTTATCTTTTACAATCTCTATCTCTGTAATCTCATTTTTATCAAATTGCATAACAAGTTTATCTCTTAAAGCATCAATCTTTTGGTCAAAATTATTTCTAAATGAATCGCTTGCCTGATAGACTTTAATATCATTTGGGATTTTAACAAATGTATGACGGAAACTTGATGCTTCCTTTCCAATTTCAAAATCCCTTAAAAGTTGATTTTTTATATTAAATACTTTTACAACGATTTTTTTTTCATTATCCAATCCATATCTATTATAGTCTTTTGATTCAGATACTAATGCTGTTAGAGTTAAATTAGAAACATTATCAATCATATCGTTTATCTTATTATTATCACATGGATATGCTTGAGGATCTATTATCCACTTACTGTTCTTTTTTATTAAAGTTAAGGATTGATCGGATTTCCTTATTTCAATTTTAGAAATATCCTGTTTATTAACAGCCTTTATTTCAGGAAGATTATAATGTACTCTATTTGAACTTCGAAAGATGAGAAAAGCTAATAAGATAATAATTACACCTATCAAAACAATATTTTCGGTTTTTATTTTTTTAATCTTCACCATTATTCTCCTATATTTTATTTTCTAAACATGGTTTGAATTTTTTTCCTTTTCGCCTTTCTCCGAAACCATACAAAAACGCCAAACAAAATACAAAACAAGGGTAATCCACCTATATTAACAATTTTTGCAAAAGTGCGTGTACCTGGTTTTGTATCTTTTATTGGGTTAAACTTCTGGTTTTTGCTCCTCATAACAGCAATGCTCTGTTGATTATTTAAATAATCAACAGTATTTAACAAGAAATGAGCATTTGGAGAATCCCCCCCTTCATCAAGAAGATTATCTTTCAATATTTCAGTTGATCCAATTAAAAATACCTTACCTGGTCTTCCTTTAAGCAAAACCCCTTTGCCTTCCCTAAGTTCAGATTCCTTAACTTTGGGCTTGGGCTTCTCCTTGTTCTTTCCATTTTCCATTTTCTTATCATCTTCTTTTTTTGGTTTTTCAGGTACGGGTTTTTCAGCAAAATAACTGGGAAAACTTCCTTCTAATAGATATGCTAAAGATCTACTTTTTTTATCTTTATCTGAAGCTGGTGGCTTTATAAACATTGGAATAAGATTAATCCGTCCTGACATCTCCCATGATTTATCCGAAGAGGATAATAATTCGTAACTTTTCAATCCATTTTCTTTGATTGTTTCTTTATTTATTTCCAATGGTGATGTTTTTAGAATAATTAATTCTTTAATATTTTCCATAAAAGAAAGATCATGATTTATATTTTTATCTTTTATGATTGGAGCAAAATAAATTGGCATTTCACCACTATTTCTATCTCTATTAATGTAACAACTCTCATCCATTAAATAAGATTTTTTAACTTTCACACCATAATGGTCTAAAAGTCTTTCCAGACCTGTATTTAAAGGAAGATAAACTGGTTGATTAAGTCCATACATCTGCTTTTGTTTTTGTTGTATCTCTTGGAAAGCATCCATAAAAATCGCTAAAGATTTCCCTTTCATTAAAAACTGATCTATTTGAAATAACTCCCAATCAGAGAAATTCTGTTTTGCACCTGCTATAATCAAAGTATCAATACTGTCAGTAATATCTTCGCTTTTTAAATCAATCTGTTTAATAGTATAATTCTTACTCAAAAGAGAGTTAAAGTTTGTCAAAGAACCCTGGTTTTGTTGTAGCATTCTGTACTGAGAAGGCAGTTGTGGAGATATAGAAAGAGTGCCATTTGAAGATAGATAACCAATATCTTCATTTATATTAATAAGATTGTCAACATTCTCATTAATAAATTTCTCAATATTTTTTATATCAATAATTTCATATTTTTCTTCTAACCCTCTGCTGGTTAGAGCTATGTTTTTATCAAGTAACTGTTTTTCAAAAGACCTGTCTCCATACTCCATACCAATTGCAAGTATACCTTTTCCTGCAGGAACACTTATTCCATTTGAAGTTTTAAATTCATTCCATTGTAAACTGAATCTTTCATATTTTTCCATTTTTGTATCAATACCTTTATCTTTTGAAGGATCGATATAAACAAATTCCAGTTGATCGTAGTTCTTTTTGTTAAGTTTATTCACAAGATCCTTAATTTTATACTTTAACTCATTTAAACCCTTAAGTTTAACAACACTTGCTATCTGATTAATTGATGAAGATTGAATCAGTTTGATCTTTATTTTTTCAGGAAGATTCAATAAAGCGGAAATTTTATTGTTCATCCTTTTTATTGTAGTTGTGATTTTATATTCAAGACCCTCTGTTGTTGTAACAGCAGGCATTTTTTCAATAATATCACCATGTATAAATACAACCCCCATATAAGCTCTCTGAACCTTTGCTTCATCTTGTTCAATTTTTTGAACATTAACAGGGTAAATACCATAATTTTGAGCCATCTTTCTATTTTCTTCTGCTTTTTCACTTAGATCTCCCTCTTTTGCACTTACATTATAAAAACTGTAACTCAGATAGTTATTTGCATGAATTCCATACTCTTCTAATAGATCATGAAGATATCGTTCAATATTATTATATGGAGAGGGAAGATTCTTTGAGAAAAAAACATTGATTGTAAGGGGTTCTTTTAATGTTGAAACAACATTTTTACTTGCTTTTGATAAAGAATAAAGCTCATTTGAAGTCAAATCTAGTCTAAAAAAGAGGTTTGTTCCAACAAGGTTTATTAACACTAATATAATTAAATATAAAGCAAATTTATAATATTTATTTTTATTTTCAAAATTTTTCTTATCCATTTTTAACTCCTTATTTCTTTTCCTGCATTATTAAATTTGTGCCATATAGAGAAATGAATGAAACAGATAGAAAATATAGAATATCTCTACTGTCAATAACACCTTTAGCAATGTTCTGGAAGTGGAAACTAGCACTCATATACTGGAAAAATCCAACAAAAGCATTAGGAAGGAAAAAAATAAGAAAATCAATTAAAAGTGTGAAAAAAACACAAATTGACATAGCAGTAATAAATGCAATAACCTGATTTCTAGTCATAGAAGAGGCTAATATCCCGATTGCACAATAACTTGCACCTAAAAGCAAAGTTCCTATATATCCACCAATTACAGGTCCCCAGTCAAGTTTTCCCATAAAAGAAACAGTAACAGCATATATTACTGTAGGAGCTAACATCACACCCACAAAAGCCAGAGCAGCTAAAAATTTTCCAACTATTATATCTCTGAATGTTACTGGCATTGTTAACAGAATCTCATATGAACCAATATTTATCTCTTCAGAAAAGAGACGCATAGTCACTGCTGGTATAATAAAAGCCAATGTTACTGGAAGAATAGAAAAGAATCTACTCAAATTAGCCTGGCGATTCAGGAAAAATGTTGAAAAAAACAGCCATCCTACTACTAAAAGAAATATAGAAATAACAATATAAGCAATTGGAGAGAAAAAATAGGATTTAAATTCTTTTTTAAAAATGTTGTTTATGTTTTTCATTTGCAATTCCCCTTTGTTATTTTTTTGAATATATCTTCAAAAGATCCGATATTCAGAGACTCGCGCAGATCTTCGAGCCTGTCATCTGCAACTATTTTACCCTCATTTAGAATAATTATACGATCACATGTTGCTTCAGCTTCACTTAAAATATGAGTTGAAAATACTATTGTCTTTTTTTTCCCGATACGTTTTATAATCTCTCTTGTTTCAGCAATTTGATTTGGATCTAAACCTGAAGTTGGTTCATCAAAAATTAAGATTTCAGGGTCTCCCATTAAAGCATGTGCTATGCCAACCCTTTGACGGTATCCTTTTGAAAGCTCTGCTATCGTCATATGCATTACTTCATTCAAACTACAAAGCTCTGCTAACTCTTGTATATGAGAGATCTTTTTTTTCTTTTCAACGCGTTTTATATCAGCAACATAATTTAAATAATCAAAAACGAACATGTCATGATAAATCGGAGCAGATTCAGGTAGATAACCTATAAGCCTTTTGATCTCAATCTGATTTTCATAAATATTGTAATCTTTAACCTGAATATTACCTGAAGTTGGATTTAAATATCCTGTTAAAATTCTGTAAGTAGTTGTTTTACCAGCACCATTAGGGCCAAGCAAACCAAGAATTTCTCCCTTTTTTACTTCAAAATTAATATTATCCAGAGCACAAAGATCTCCATAATACTTTGTCAAATTTTCTACTTTAATCATAGAGTTCTCCTTTTTTATAATTTGTAAAATATTATATCTTTATATATATCTCTTTAATCATACATAAATTCAAGTTAAAATTATGCTAAATTTTAGCAGATATAGAGTTACTGTCAAGTACTGTTATATATAATATTTAAATTTTTTTAGACAAAACATTCTATTTATTTTTTTTTATTAATATTTTTTTCAGATCATTCTTGGAGATATTATGTTTTTCTTTAAAATACTCAAATATATCATCCCTGGAGGTTATTTTTAAGGCTTTTTCTTTTTTATTTTTTTCAAAGTTACCCTCAATAATAATAACTATTTCACCTAAAATAGTTTCAGATTCAATTATTTTAGCAAATTCAATCAATTTACCTCTTATTATTTTCTCATTTTTTTTACTTATTTCTTTAACAACAGCAAATCTTCTATTTCCAAATACAGACAAAGCCGCTATAAGAAAATTCTCAACTCTTCTTGGAGATTCGTAAAAAACTAAAGTATATTCCAAATAAGCCAGAGTTTTAAGATATTTAATCAATTCACCCTTTTTTCTTGGAGAAAAACCGAGAAAAATAAATTTAGATGGATCAATCCCAGATGCAACAATAGCAGGTACAAACGCTGTTGGACCAGGTAAAGGGATAATTTCAACACCATTTTCAATAACCTTTTTTATAAGAATAAAACCTGGATCAGAAATAAGTGGAGTTCCCGAATCTGTAATCAAAGCTGCTTTTTTTGTTTTTAATAGACTTAGAATCTTTTCAGCCTTTTTATTCTCACAGGGTTTATAATAACTGATTATACTCTTTTTTATACCAAAATAGTTTAGCAACTTTAAAGAATATCTGGTATCTTCTGCTATTATAAAATCAACCTCTTTTAATATTTCAATTGCCCTTAATGTTATATCTTTTAAATTACCTATAGGAACTGGTACAATATAAATAGACATATAAACTCTAAATCTACCTATCCCAGTCTCTTGGATACCTGAAATCAATACCAATTGTTCTGTTCTGTATTTTTGCAACAGGAGGCATTGTTTTTTTATATTGTGAATTAATAATCATATTTTTAATTTTAACAACATTTTCCTTTAAATATCCTAATTTCTCAATTTCGATATCACCTTTTCTCAGATCAACAAGATTATATAGTATTTCATCAAGTTCTTTGTATGAAATTCCAATTTCTTGCTCATCTGTCTGGTTTTTCCATAGATCAGCAGATGGTTTTTTATCAATTACATATTTAGGAATGTGTAAGTATGTTGCAAAGGTAAAAATCTGTGTTTTATAGAGATCTCCAATAGGTAAAAAAGCAGCTGCAGAATCACCGTAAAGTGTTGAATATCCAATTAATAATTCACTTTTATTCGAAGTTCCAACAACTAAAGCTCTTTTCCTTGCAGAAAAATCATAAAGAATGGACATCCTCTCTCTTGCACATTTATTACCTATTAGAGTTTTACTATTAGTTGGATATTTATTAAAATATGCATCAATTGACTCTGAAATTTCAATTATTTCATATCCTACTTTTAACTTTTCACAGATTAGTTTAGCATGTTCAGTACCATATTTTGAAGATAACTTATATGGCATTAAAAGCGCAAAAGTGTTTTTACTCCCCAATGCTTTTTGAACTAAATAAAGTGTAACTGCTGAATCCAGTCCACCTGAGACTCCTACAATTCCATTTTTAAAGTTATTTTTATAAATAGAATCTTTTATGAAACTTACTATTACTTTTTCTGCATGTTCAAGGTTAATCTCAAGCATTTAATATCCTATTTAATTCCCTTAATATTAATTCAGGTTTCTCATCTCTTAAATAGTTTGATGCAATTATAGACCTTCTGATACTATCCTCATTTATTTCAAAGTCAAGGATATCTTCCTCAAAATACTTTGCTTTTATTCCAATCTCTTCTCCTGAACTTGCATAGAATGATCCACCTCCAAAACCTACTCCATCCTCAAATCCTGAACGATTAACAAAAACATAGTTCTGATGATAATTAATTGAATATACTTCCCCCAATCTTTCCCATAATTTTAAAGAAGAAAAACCTTCTTTTCTCATCCCTCTATATGGGCTGTTTGACAATGCTATCATAAAATCAACATTTTGAAGATAATATAGATATGCATTAATTGGAAATAGAATCTCTCTACAGATTAAAATTCCAGCTGTAAAATTATTTATTTTAAAACTCTTAAATGAATCCCCTGGCTTAAATATCATTTTTTCTTCGAACATACCAAAATTGGGAAGCTGAACCTTTCTATGATTGTGTGTAAGCTCTTCTTTTGAGAAATATAGAGCTGAATTATAAATTATTCCAGGCTCCTCTTCAAAAGGAACTCCTAAAATTATATCAATATTTCTACTTAGTCCCTTGAATTCATTAATTATGTCATCTTCAGGTTTTAATGATATATCATAAACAATATCTTTTAAATAATACCCACTAATACTTAATTCAGGAAATATAATTAAGTCAATTTTATCTTTCTTTGCTTCTTCTATTTTTTTTTTATGAAATAGTAGATTCTTTGAAATATCACCTAACACAGGGCTGAACTGAATAGCTCTTACCTTCATGTTTTTAATATAGCATACAAAAATTCATATATCAAACTTCCATATCCAATCAGATAAATATTTTATTTCTTTATTTTTGTTACAACTCCATATAAAACCTTACTTAGATTAGCTATAGTAAAAGGCTTTGGAATAACCCCTTTAAATCCATACCTCTTGAATTCTGACATAATGGGGTAATTTGAATACCCACTGGATACTATAGCTCTAACCTCTTTATCTATTTTTATCAATCTCTTTAATGCCATTTCACCACCCATTCCACCAGGCACTGTTAAATCCAAAATCACTGCATCAAATAAATTTCCAGAATTTTTTGCTTTCCTGTATAATTCTATTGCCTCTTCTCCATCTTTTGCCAATTTCACCTCATATCCTATATAATCAAGCATTTCTTTTGCTACAATCCTCACAGCCTCTTCGTCATCCATTACCAATACCCTGCCTTTACCATATACAACATCCCCTATTTTCTTGTCCATTTTACCTTTTAAAGACTTCTCATTTGATACAGGTAGATATATATGAAACTTAGTCCCTTTTCCTACTTCTGACTCTACATCAATATATCCATCATGCTTCTTGATTATTGAATATGTTGTTGAAAGACCTAAACCACTACCCTTCTGTTTTGTAGTAAAATATGGGTCAAATATCTTATCCAGCAAATCTTTAGAAATACCTATCCCCTTATCATCTATACTAACTCGTATATATTTACCTTTCCTTAGAGGTAAGCCCTGACCAGTTTCAACCTCTATGTTCTCTGCTATAACTTTTATTATTCCTCCTTTAGGCATAGCTTGATCAGCATTTATAATTAGGTTATTTACAACCTGAGTTATCTGGCCCTCATCCACTTCAACTAACCAAATATCTTCTGTTATAAAGAACTCACACCTTACATTAGAACCTCTCAATGAAAATATTGATGAATCCTTTAACAAATTAGATATATTCATAGGCTTTTTTATTGGAGATCCTCCCTTTGAAAAAGTAAGAAGCTGTTGTGTTAAACTCTCAGCTTGAACAGATGCTTTCTCAATTTCTGTTAAAATATCAAACATTTTATCCTCAGGTTTCACATTTAATTTTGCTAAAGATATACTGCCTATTATAGCTGTTAAGATATTATTAAAATCATGAGCTATACCACCCGCAAGAATACCAACTGATTCAAGCTTTGTAGCCTTTATAAGTTCCTCTTCCATTTTTCTCTTATCAGTAATATCTCTAAATACTAAAACAGTGCCAATTGTCTTACTCTCCCTATCATGAATGGGTGCAATACTGTTTGCAATTATCTTTTCTTTACCATCTCTTGTAATTAACAATGAATATTCAGGAAGCACCTCAATTTTATCTTTACTAATCACTCCTTTAACTAAATTCTTATATTTCTTGCCTGTTACTTCATCCCTTATTGAAAATACTTCATGCATATACTTACCAATTGATTCCTCATTTGACCAACCAGTTATCTCTTCTGCTGCTTTGTTTAATAATGCTATATTACCTTTAATATCTGTTGTTATAACTCCATCACCTATTGAACCTAAGGTTACTGATAAACGCTCTTTCTCTTGTGCCAATTCCTCCTCTGCTTTCTTCCGTGATATTGAAATGGCAATTTCATCTGAAACAAATTCTAATATCTCCGCATCCTTCTCAGTATAAATAGATGCATCTGAATAACTCTGAACAACAATAACACCAATAATTTCTTTATCCTTTTTTAAAGGAACACCAAGCCACACCTTCGAAAGGGTCCCTACTATCTCTATATCTCCTCTTTTTATTAATCTCTTTATATCATCTTTATAAGCAAGAAATGATTTCCCTCTATTTATCACATATTTAGTAAGAGTTTTACGTGCAGGAAATGAAGTAAATTTATCATTCTGATCTACAAAATATGGTAGAGAAATTATATCTAAATCTTTATCATACAATGTTATAAAAAAATTAGTTGTGTCTATAACTTCACTAAGGTAATTTTGGATTGATTTGAATAATTCATCAAGATCCTTAGTAATATTTACTGATTCAGCAATATTATATAAAACTGATTGAATCTTTTCATTTCTTTTATGTTCAGTTATATCTCTTATATTCGTAATCACCCTAACAACTTTACCATGTTTAAGTACAGGTATCTTTGTTGTTTCAGTAAAAATTTTTATTTCATTTACTATATTATCCTCTTCAGTAATCAGCATTTTTCCGGTTTTAAACATATTTTTATATTCATCACGAACTTTATCTTGTAAGAATGGGAAAACTTCAAATACTGATTTACCAATAGCATCCGTGCTTAACCCCAGTTTTTTAATCCATTCTTTAAATTTTTTGTTAATTAAAATTATTTTCAAATCAGTATTAACAACATGAATTGCATCTGGCATATAACTAAGAGTTGTACGATATTGTTCTTCTGAATCTTTTAGAAGAGCTTCTGCCTTCTTTCTTTCATCTATTTCTCTTGTTATATTTTCATAAGCAAAACAAGCTTTTATTGCTTTATCCAGCTTTTTAGAAAGATCTAAAAGTATATTTCCTAAACTTTTATCTACTATATCTTTATTTGCATATACCACATGAATAATAGCTACATTATTTACAGGAACTATTATTATAGATTGCTCTTTTCCTGTTTTTTGAATACAATATTTTAAAAAGTCTTCCTCTTCCCTGTGTTTTATTATTACCTCATTTTTTGAACATATCTCTCTAAAAATACTTTTTATATAATCAACTCCCATTTTAATTTCTTTATCATTTAATCTCAAACCAGCTATAGCTCCCAATATGATATCTGATTGACTATGACCCCTTGCAATCCAGATACTTCCTTTATGAGCATTTGTTTTATGTACAATTGTATGAATAACCTCTTGTAGCATTTCCGAAAGGTTCAGGCTATTGCCAATTGCAAGGGAACACTCGTATGAAATAGCCATTTTTTGAATTATTGAAGTGTCTTTTATCTTCATTGTTTATTCCTCCACATATTGCATCATTTAAAAAACACTATGAAATTAATTTTAAATTAAATAAATATTTATGTCAATAAATTTAGAATTTTATGAATGTGAAATAATAAGAAGAAGATTGGCAGCGCTACGGGGAATCGAACCCCGGTTTGATGACTGAGAATCACCCGTCCTAACCCCTAGACGATAGCGCCACTCGATTTGAAAATAGCTTATATATAAAAATGGCTGGGAAGCAGGGACTCGAACCCCAATTCTATGATCCAGAGTCATATGTCCTGCCAATTAGACGACTTCCCAGCACTAAAATTAATTATACTAATATTTTCAATTATGTCAAGAACTGTAAAAAAAAAGCTCCGACAAATGTCGGAGCTTTTTTATCTACTATATATGGATCAGTATTAATTTCGATCTAATACATTCCGCCCATTCCACCCATTCCACCTGCTGGAGGCATTGAAGGATTATTTTCAGGTTCAGAAATATCTGAAACAATTCCTTCAGTTGTTAAAAGGAGTCCAGCTACTGAAGCAGCATTCTGAAGTGCAGTTCTTACAACCTTAGCAGGGTCAATAATACCTGCTTCTAACATATCAGTATATTTTCCTGATAAAGCATCAAACCCAACATTTTTATCTTTTATCCTTTTTATTCTATCAACAATTGTAGATCCTTCTTCACCCGCATTATCAGCAATCTGCTTTAAAGGAATTTCAAGAGCTTTTACTAATATATTAACTCCGATTTGCATATCTCCATCAAGTTTCAGCTTTTTCAGTGCATCAATACCATTCATTAAAGCAATTCCACCACCAGGAACTATGCCTTCTTCAACAGCAGCTTTAGTTGCATGCATTGCATCTTCAACTCTTGTTTTCCTTTCTTTTAATTCAGTTTCTGTAGCAGCACCTACCCTAATTATAGCAACTCCTCCTGAAAGTTTTGCAAGTCTCTCCTGAAGTTTTTCTTTGTCATAATCAGATGTTGTTGCTTCAATCTGCTTCTTTATATTATTTATTCTTCCTTTTACATCATCAGCAGAGCTTTCACCCTCAATTATAGTTGTGTTTTCTTTATCAACAACAATTTTTTTTGCTCCTCCCAGATGGTCAACAGTTACTGATTCAAGTTTCATTCCAAGTTCTTCAGAAATCACTGTTCCACCTGTAAGTATTGCGATATCCTCAAGCATTGCTTTCCTCCTATCACCAAACCCTGGAGCTTTTACTGCACAAACATTTAACATACCTCTCATTTTATTAATAACAAGGGTAGTTAATGCTTCACCTTCAATGTCTTCAGCAATAATCAATAAAGGCTTCCCAGATTTTGCTACTTGTTCAAGCAAAGGAAGTATTTCTCTTATTGTTGAAAGTTTTTTCTCATGTATTAGAATGTAAGGTGTTTCAAGAACAGTTTCCATTCTTTCTGCATCAGTCACAAAATATGCAGAGATAAACCCTCTATCGAACTGCATACCTTCAACAAAGTCAAGGGTAGTCTCAAGAGATTTTCCCTCTTCAACAGTTATAACCCCATCTTTACCTACTTTATCCATTGCATCTGCAATAATTTCTCCTATTGAAGTATCATTATTTGCAGAAATAGCTCCAACCTGAGCTATCATTTTCCCTGTTACATCTTTCTTGAAATTTGAGATTTCATTTACAACAACTTTCACACCTTCATCAATACCCTTTTTAATCAATGTAGGGTTAGCACCAGCAGCAACCATCTTTAAACCTCCTTTGAAAATACTCTGAGCAAGTATAGTAGCTGTAGTAGTACCATCTCCCGCAACATCAGATGTCTTAGAAGCAACTTCCTTAACCATCTGAGCTCCAATGTTCTCAAGAGTATCCTTTAATTCGATCTCTTTTGCAACAGTAACACCATCTTTTGTTATTGTAGGAGATCCAAATTTCTTCTCAATAACAATATTTCGTCCTCTTGGACCAAGTGTTGCCTTTACTACATCTGTTAATTGATTAATACCTCTTAAAATAGCCTGTCTTGCATCTTCACCTAAAGTGATGTTTTTTGCCATTTTATCCTCCTTTATCAAATTAAATTTTAGCTGATATTATATAAAATATTTTAGAGTATGTCAAATTGAAATAGATTAATTTAGACCCGATTATAACAGAATATGATATTAATATCTAATAAATACTATTTATTTACTTTAATTTACTCTTTTTTTCTTTAATATTTAACTTTTTTATCTTTTTTGATATAGTATTTCTATGTAATTTAATTCGCAAAGACATCTTAGAAAGATTATAATCATATTTTTCAAGAAGAGCCTGCAATAAAGTCTTTTCAAACTCATTCAATATTTCTTGAAAATACAACCTTGATGAGGAAACTTTATAAGCTAAAATCTTCATCTGCTTTTTTATTGTAAGATCTTTAAAATTTTCAGATTGTTCAATAACCTTTTTATCTACCATATCAATTTAAAAAATATGAACACTTATCATAATATAACTTTGTCTTTTTGTTCTTTATTCTCTTTTTTATGTTGTTTTGTCACATCTTTTTTATTTTCACTTTCATCAGGAACAAGATTAAACGTAAAATCAATTGTTTCTTTAAAAAATGGAAATAATTTAGAATTAATACATAATTTACTATCAACCTTAGAAGCAATTAGCCCAAATACAATAACACATGAAATTAAAATTCCTCTGATCAATCCAAAAACACCCCCAAGTATTTTGTCAATAGATTTCAATGGACCTAAAACAAATATCTTCTTCAATAAAAATGTTACCACAGATCCAACTATCAATACTATCACAAAAATCAATACAAAACCAATAAATTTTGAAATATTTTTATTCTTTATATATTTTACTAAAATTCCACCTATCTCTGAATAGTATAAAAAAGATAATACTGCAGCTATAATTAAAAAAACAAGAGAAAACAACTCTCTAATAAACCCTTTTAATATCCCTAGAAACATTGATAAAAATATTATAATTATAAAAACAATATCAAGAATATTTAAGTCCATAATTATAAACTTTCACCTGTTAAGATCTTGTAAATTTCTAAATATTTATCTCTTGTCTTGTTTATTATATCATCGGGTAATTTAGGCGGATTTGATTTCATATCCCAGGAAGAATTTAAAAGAAAATTTCTTACAAACTGTTTATCAAAAGAAGGGGGTTCTGTACCCTTTGAATAGTCTTTGACTTTCCAGAATCTAGATGAATCAGGTGTAAATATTTCATCAATTAAAACAATATCTCCCATATCATTCCTACCAAATTCAAATTTTGTATCTGCTATTATAATTCCTTTTTGCAATGCATATTCTTTTGCAAACTTATACAATTTTATAGATAAATCCCTGATTCTCTCAGAATATTCTTTTCCTATTATTCTTTCCATCTCTTTAAAGTTTATATCTTCATCATGTCCTTTTTCAGATTTTGTTGTTGGTGTAAAGATGGGTTCAGCAAACTTATCTGCAAATTTTAATCCTGAAGGGCACTTTACACCTGATATCTCTCCTGTTTTCTTATAACTTTTCCATCCTGACCCTACAATATAGCCCCTAACAATTGCCTCAACAGGAAAAGTTTCAAGTTTTTTCACAAGAACTGACCTTTTTTTTATTACATTTGAAAACTCTTTGAAATTATCCAATTTATATGGCTCATCACATATTATATGATTTTTGATAAAATCTTTTGTGTACCTAAACCAGAAAGCAGTGATCTGATTTAATATTTTCCCCTTTTCAGGGATTAATGAATTAAGAACATAATCAAATGCAGATATCCTATCAGTAGATACAATCAATAAATTACCATCAATCTCAAAAACATCTCTAACTTTCCCCTTTTTAAATAATTTTAATGGTAATTTCACACTTTCTAAAACATCCATATTTTACTCCAAATAAAAGCTCTCCAATTATAGAGTATTAATTCCACAATTTATATTATTATAATATTGAGTAACCTACTATTAACCCAGCAACAACAATTGATATCATACTCATTAATTTAATTAAAATATTCAATGAAGGACCAGATGTATCTTTTAAGGGGTCTCCCACAGTATCCCCTACAATACTTGCTTTATGAGCTGAAGAACCTTTACCGCCAAAATTTCCCATCTCAATATATTTTTTTGCATTATCCCAGGAACCACCAGTATTTGCCATAAAAATTGCTAAAACAAATCCAGAAGCAAGAGCTCCAACTAAAAGTCCCATAACACCTGCAACACCAAATATGATCCCAGTAATAATAGGAATAAGCACTGCCATAGAAGAAGGTAAAATCATCTCTTTCTGAGCGCCCCGGGTTGATATTAAAACACATGCATGGTAATCCGGTTTTGTTGTTCCATCCATAATCCCTGGTGTTTCACGAAACTGCCTCCTTACCTCATTAACCATTTCAGAAGCAGCCCGTCCAACAGCTTTCATTGTTAAACCTGAGAATAAAAATGACATCATTGAACCTATAAAAATTCCCACTATTACTTTTGGGTTCATCAGATTAACAGAAAATATCTGCATAAATTTTTCAATTGAAATACTATTTATATCACCAATCGAATGAAATACATTCCCAGCCACTTCAATTCCCTTTTCTATAGCTGCAGGGGTTTTTTCAAATATATGCCTCATTCCAGCTTTAACCTCTTCTATGTATGCAGCTAAAAGTGCAAGAGCTGTTAAAGCTGCAGATCCAATAGCAAAACCTTTACCAGTTGCAGCAGTTGTATTCCCAAGGGAATCCAAAGCATCTGTGCGCTCTCTAACTACTTTACCAAGGCCTGACATCTCAGCATTTCCGCCTGCATTATCTGCAATTGGTCCATATGCATCTGTAGCGAGTGTAATTCCTAAAGTGGAAAGCATCCCAACTGCAGCTACAGCTATACCATAAAGCCCAACACTTGTGTTTTTAAAGCCACCTGCAAAAGCAAAAGCTCCCATAATTCCAGTTGCAACTGAAAGAACAGGAATTGCAGTTGATATCATACCTGAAGCAAGCCCACCAATAATTACAGTTGCTTCTCCAGTTTGTGTTTTTTCAGCCACCTCTTTTGTTGGTTTATAATCAGCGGAAGTATAATATTCAACACTTTTTCCTACCACAATTCCAACAATTAAACCTGTAACAATTGATCCGAACAATCCAAGATTATCAGGCAAAAGTAATTTAACTGACAAAAAAGAGCCAATAACTATTAAAATAGAACTTATATTTATACCAAATCCAAGTGAACCAAGCAGTTGTTTTTGAGAAGCTCCTTCTTTTGTTCTTACAAAGAATATTCCCAATATTGAAGCAATAATACCAATAGCAGCAATTACCATCGGGAGAATTACAGCATTGTATTGCATTTCCGGATTTATAAATGCAAAAGCAGAAGCTCCTAAAGCAGCAGCAGAAAGAATAGAGCCTGCATAGGACTCATAAAGGTCAGCTCCCATACCAGCAACATCACCTACATTGTCACCCACATTATCTGCAATTGTTGCCGGGTTTCTTGGATCATCCTCAGGAATACCTGCTTCAACCTTGCCAACAAGATCTGCACCAACATCCGCAGCTTTTGTAAAAATACCACCACCTACTCTTGCAAACAGAGCCTGGAGAGATGCACCCATCCCAAATGAAAGCATTGTAACTGTTGTAATGACCAGACTATATTTAAAGATTATGTGTAAAACAATAAACCAAATTGCAATATCAAGAAGCCCTAATCCTACGACTACAAGACCCATAACTGCTCCACTTCTAAAAGCTACTCTCAATGCGCTATCAAGAGATTTTCTAGCCTGGTTGGTTGTTCTGGCTGAAGCTAAAGTTGCTGTAGTCATTCCAATAAATCCAGAAAGTCCTGAAAAAAATCCCCCTGTTAAAAATGCAAAAGGAGTCCATGGCGACTGAACTTTTAACACATAAGAGAGGAATGCTAAAAAAATCGCTGCTATAAAGAAAAATAAAACAACTATCTTATATTGTTGTCTTAAATATGCCTTAGCCCCTCTTCTTACTGCTTCTGCAACCTCAACCATCTTTTCAGTTCCCTCTTCTAACTTCATGATGTTCCTATAAAAACCATAAGCAAAGATCAAAGCAATCAAAGCTGCAACAGGCGCAACTGAGAATATAACAATATTTTCCATTTACTATATCTCCTTTGAAAATTTAAAGTTAATTCTAATAAATTAATAGAGAGTTGTCAATTCGTATACTTGACAGTATCTCTATATTTTAATAAAATTTGCCCTAAAATGAAGAATTGCAAATTTAAATTTTATTTCAAATATATTTTAATAAATATAGTTGTTGCTGCTTTAATAGTCTTTGTAATAACAAATTATATTTTTTCTGCTCTAAAAATTGAAGGTAACTCAATGCAACCTTTATTAAACAGTAAAGAAAGAGTTCTAATCTCTAAGTTTTTAATAAAAAGTAACAATATTAAGCGTTTTGATGTTATTGTTTTTAATAAACCCAATGAACCAAGAAAATTAATAATAAAAAGAGTTATTGGATTACCAAATGAAACTATTAAAATAGAAAATGGAGATATTTATATAAATAATACCATATTAAAGCAAACTTTTTTATTCAAAGAAAAAAGCTTTTTAAACAAATCTATAAATACTAAACCATTAAAAATACCTGAAAATCACTTTTTTGTTCTTGGAGACAATAGGAATAATAGCAATGATTCCAGGACATTTGGAGCTGTTTCAGAGAAGAATATATCTGGTAAGGTTTTTCTGCGTTACTGGCCATTATCAAAATTTGGAAAGATCAAATGAAAAAATCAGTTCTTGTTATTATTGCCACTTACTTATCAATAATTATAATAGGTGCTCTTTTATTAATGTTACCTGTTTCATCACATACAGGTTCAATAGAACCAGAAAATGCATTGTTCACATCAGCATCAGCAATCACAGTTACAGGACTTATTGTAGTTGATACTTCTACATATTTTACATTTTTTGGACAGCTGGTGATCCTTATACTTCTACAGTGTGGTGGTCTTGGTTTTATGATGTTTTCAACTATTATCATTTTAATGGTGGGCAAATCAATCTCTTTAAGGGAGAAAATTATTATAGAAAATGATTTTACAACAGGGACATATAAGAGTATAAAAGAGTTAATTAAAAAGGTATTTTTATTAACTATCGGATTTGAATTAATAGGATCAATTATACTATTTTTTCAATTTTCTAATATGGAACTTAAAACCAGGATATTCTCATCTATTTTCCATTCTATATCAGCATTTTGCAATGCAGGATTCTCTACTTTTAGTAACAGTCTTGAAAACTACACAAACAATCCTGGAATAAACATAACTTTTGCAGTTCTTATAATTTCAGGAGGATTAGGATTTTTAGTTCTTAATGAAATATTTTTATTCATTAAAATAAAAAACAAACACTTTTCTAAAATTTCCTTACATTCCAAATTGGTAATCATAACGAGCATTACATTAATTATAATTGGTTTTTTAATAATATTTATTGAAGAGCTCTTAAATAAATCCAACAACCTTTCTTATAATTCAAAAATCTTATCAGCGCTATTTCAATCCATAACTGCAAGAACTGCCGGATTTAATACAATTAATCTTAATTTATTTTCTTATGCTTCAATATTCTTTATTCTAATATTAATGTTTATAGGAGCATCTCCGGGATCAACTGGAGGAGGAATTAAAACATCATCTGCAGGTATGGTAGTTGCATATTTTCGTTCAAGATTAAAAGGAAAAGATAAAACAGATATTTTTTATAGAAACATCCCTGTAAAAAATATAGAAAAGGCTTTTTTAGTAATAATAATTTCATTGATACTAATTTCAATTTCATTTTTACTTTTACTATCTTTTGAAACAAAATTCAAACTAATTGAATTATTATTCGAAGTAATTTCAGCTTTTGGAACAGTTGGTTTAAGTCTTGGTATTACTGCGGAACTATCTTTGCCTTCAAAAATAATAATAATGATTACAATGTTTATAGGACGTATAGGTCCTCTTACTATTCTAATTGCTTTAAGTAAAAGAAAATCAAAAGCAGTAATTAATTATCCTCAAGAGAATATTATGATAGGATAAGGAGATATAATGAAAAAATTTGCAGTAATAGGATTGGGCAGCTTTGGTTCTAACCTTGTAAAAACTCTGGCAAAAAAAAATGTTGAAATAATTGCAATAGATATTGATGAAATAAAGGTTAATGAAATCAAGGATGTTGCAACTCAACCAATTACTATGGATGCTACAAACAAGGAAAACTTAACTTCCATTGGTATTACTGATGTTGATTGTGTTATAGTTTCAGCTGGCCCCAGTTTGGAACCGAGTATTATGATTGTATACATTCTAAAAGAACTGGGTGTAAAAAAAATCATTGCTAAAGCACTTTCAGAAGATCATGAAAAAATTCTTCTCCTTGTAGGTGCAAATGAGGTTTATTATCCAGAAAGAGATATTGCAAAAAAAATTGGAACCCAATTGAGTTTTAGTAATTTACTTGATTACCTTCCGATTGAATCAGGCTTTGTTATTCAGGAAATTGCTCCACCGGACTCTTTTATAGGCAAAAGTCTTGGTGAAATCAATTTAAGAAAAAAATATAATGTAACTGTGATTGCAATAAAATCTATTATCCCAGAATCCACTACCATGAACCCTGGAGCTGATTTTCTAATAAAAGAGAGCGATATAATGCTTGTATTTGGATCTGATGTTGATATTGAAAAACTTCACAAAAAACTCAACATGTAAGGATTAAACATCTCAAATCAGTGTTTTCCTCCATAAAGCATTTTCATACCATGTTCCATAACCGGGATTACCAATTTTGTGCAGAACGCAACAGCTTTTACAGAACCCGGAAAATTAATTACTATTGTATTTTCTTTTACTCCGCTAAAAGCCCTTGAAAACACAGCATTCTTTGTTTCTTTATACGATTCCATACGTAACATTTCTGATATACCTGGTAATTCTCTTGTGCAAATCGCTTCTGTAACCTCAGGAGTCACATCTCTTGAAGAAATTCCTGTTCCTCCAGTTGTAATAATATAATCAACACCTATTTTTTTCTCAACTAACTCTTTTATTTTCTCTTTTTCATCAGGTACAATAAAAAGAGAAACCTCTGCATCTATGTTAGAGTTATCAATAATTTCCTTTATTTTAGGACCTGACAAATCTTTATACTCACCTGTATAGCCTCTATCTGAAACTGTAATAACCACAATCTTTAACATGAATTTTCCCTCCCTTTATAACTTTTGCAAAAACCCCATGAATGGGAAGAAGATACTCTCCGGTTATCTTAAAAATTGGATTGTTTTTATCATACTCTTTTCCTTTTTGAGTTACTTGCATCTCAACTTCATTTATTTTGATCTTTCCCCCAACTCTGGCTTTACTCCAGTCTACACCACTGGTCACAATGTTTTCAGCAAAGGTCCCAGGGCCAACAAAAATATTCTTTCCTTTTTTATTTATCCTTTCTATTGCTTCATCTATAACTTCTTTTGCCAGTAAAGTCACTTGTCTATGCCAATTTCCTGCATGTGCATCTCTCTTTATTCCAGATCCTGCAATACATTCTATCTCTTGCACTTCATGTTTTTGAACTCCCCTTTTTTCAGATATACTAACTGACACAACTTCAAATTTCATCTTTTGTCTTCTTCTCTAATTTTATATCTGAAATAACCATGCTTTTATCAACAGCCTTACACATGTCATATATGGTTAAGCATGCTATTGAAACTGCGGTTAAAGCTTCCATTTCTATACCGGTTTTTGCATCACAAATGGCTTTTGATCTAATATTAATCCTATCCTTTTTTATATCAAAATGAACATCAATTTTATTAATGGGAATATTATGACATAAAGGGATCAATTCAAATGTTTTTTTTGCACCTATTATACCTGCAATCCTTGCAATTGAGAGAACATCCCCTTTTTTTATCAGGTTATTTCTGATCATCTTAATTGTTTCATCTTGTAAATAAATTGTCCCTGAAGCAACTGCCTCTCTATGAACAATCTTTTTTCCACTTATATCAACCATATTAACCTCACCCTTTTCATTCAAATGAGAAAACTCCACCTTACCCTCCTATTTGCCAATTTTGTCTCTTAAAGCAATGTGTACCATTTGCTGGTTTATTAATTACTGCCTTTTTTATACTTTCTGAAATATTATTAAAATCAACAGGGATTTCCAGATCCGAAAACAAGCAGGATTTAAAATTACCATTTGCAGTTAATCTTATTCTATTACATAAGCTGCATGGAAGGGGCCTTTCAGCCTTGTATAATCTGTTAATACTACTTAAACTATTTAAAGAATAATGATTAATCCTCTGCAAAAGTAATCCCTTTTTAACACAGAATTCTTTCATATCCTCGACTTCATCATCATTTATTTCAGGCATAAGTACCATATTTAATTTCGTACCTTTAAACCCAGCTTTCATTACAGCATCAATCCCCCTAAAAACTCTTCTTATATCACCTATTCTCGTTATTTTTTTGTATTTCTCAGGATCAAGTGTATCCAGAGAAATATTAATACTATCAAGCCCGGTTTTTTTCAATTCAAAAGCCATATCCTCCAATAGAACTCCGTTTGTAGTCATTGTAAGCTCATTTATCCCATCAATTTTTTTTATTTCTCTTATAAGATAAGAAATTCCCTTTCTCACAAGCGGCTCCCCTCCAGTAAGCCTTATCTTTTTTATCCCAATTTTTACAGCCTCTATTACAACCTTAATAATCTGCTCATAAGACAATATTTGATCGTGTCTAAGACGTTTCACTCCATGCTCAGGCATACAATAGTAGCACCTCAAATTACACCTGTCAGTAACAGATATTCTTAAATAATAAATTTCCCTGTTAAATCTGTCTAACATTTACATTAGTCCCTTTTAATATTTCTTTAATGCCTATTGGAATCTGAAGCAATGCATTTGCTTTTGATAATGAACTCAAATGCGCAGATCCATGATACTCTATAATATCAACAAAACCGTCTCTGTAATTCACAGGTATATATGAAGCTCTTTTGGTTTTTTTTCTACTGAAATTTTTACCCATTATTCCTTTTATAAAAAATGGAGAATACTTATGCCCAATCATGTTGTATATAAAAGGCTTTATAAAAACCTCAAATATAATAAAAGTTGAGACTGGATTTCCCGGAAGGCCAAAAAATACCTTTTTACCCATTGTTCCAAAAACAAAAGGTTTACCCGGTTTAATTGCAACCTTTGTAAAATGAAGTTTTACTCCCAGATTCTCAAGAACTCCGGGCACATAATCATAATCACCCATTGAAACACCACCTGAAATAATCAAAACATCAACTTTATAAAAAAGATCATATATTTTTTCCCTTGTTTTCTCTATATTATCTGGTATAACGCCTCCATATTTCGTATTAATACCAATTTGAGCAAATTGAGCTGAAATAGAATAAGCATTGCTGTTGTAAATCTGACCCTTTAAAAGCTCTTTTCCCGGTTCTATAATTTCTGAACCAGTAGTTAAAATCCCGATATCAGGGTTTTTATAAATATCAATCATATCAATTCCAAGGGATGCGATTATTCCTACTTCTGAAGCTCTTATCTTTGTACCACATTCTAATACATTATCTCCACATTTAATATCTTCCCCAGCATAACATATATTTACCAGATCATCATCTTCTATTATTCTAATGAATCCATCTTTTTCTATTGTTCTTTCCTTTATTACAACTTTATCTGCTCCTTTAGGAACTATAGCTCCTGTCATTATTTTAGAACATTCACCCCTTTTAATCTCTTTTTTTGGTACTATACCTGCTGGAATGATCTCAATGACCTTAAATCTATCAGAATCATCTCCTGAAAATAGGGCATATCCATCCATAGCTGACTTATTATAAGGAGGCATATCAATTCTTGCAACAATATCCTGAGCAAGAACCCTATGTAAAGAATCTTTTATCTTTATTTTTTCTATCAATTTATGAGATTTTACATTATTCAGTATTTTTTCTGCTTCTTCTATTTGTATCATTAAATTTCTCCTAATGTTTAAACACCTTTAAAGAAGAGACTTTAAAAGTAGCACACAAATTATCACCAATCTTGATTTCCATCTCCTCAAATGATTTTCTTGTAATATCAATACTAATTCTAATTCCAACATTTAGTATTACTTCATACATTGAAGATTTTTTAAAAAGGTTTTCAACTTCTCCAAAAAATGAATTCCTTGCAGATGATTCAATTTTGTTTTTAGATATAATAATATCATCAGATCTTATAGCAACATAAGCAAAATCAGCCCTTTCAATGGGTACAATTATGTTTAAGTTGTTTATATTAAGTGTATTGTTCTCAATACTCCCCCCAAATACATTTTTGTAACCAATAAAATCTGCGATTTTTTTACTTACAGGGCTATTAAGCACATGATCAGGTTTTCCACACTGTACAATTCTGCCATTTATTAAGATTCCAATTCTATCTGCTAATGATAGAGCCTCTTCAAAATCATGGGTTACATGAATAAAGGTTGAACATGTTTTTTTATGTAATTTAATAAACATCTCTTGAGTTTTTATTCTGGAATTTCGATCAAGAGCTGAAGTAGGCTCATCAAAAAGAAAGATATCAGGTGATATAGCCATAGCTCTTGCAATAGCAACCCTTTGTTTTTCTCCACCTGATAGATTAGCAACATTCCTCTGTAAAAGTTCATTTATTTCAAGTTTTAATGCCAGGTTTTCAACCCTTGATTTGATTTCATCTTTATCAATTTTTCTTATGTTCAATCCATAAGCAATGTTCTTAAATACATTCAAATGCGGAAATAACATGTAATCCTGGTAAATAAACCCAATTTTTTTGTTTCTTATCCCATAAATTTCTCCGGAATCAGGTTTTAAAAGACCAGCAATAATTTCAAGGATCAATGTCTTTCCAGCACCACTGGGTCCAACAATAACAAAGAATTCACCTTCTCTAATTTCAAGGTTAATATCTTTCAACTCAAAGCCCTTAAACTTTTTACTTATGTTCGTGATTTTTAAATTCATTTATCTTCAAATATTCGTATAAAAATAAAAACAATCAAGCTGATCAATATCAACAAAACAGTTACAGGTATTGCATATTTAAGCCCAAAATTTTGAAATCTTTCGAAAATCAGTACAGGAGCTGTCATTGGATGATATGCAAGTATAATAACTGCTCCAAATTCTGATATTCCTCTTCCCCACATCATTAAAGAACCTGAGATTATTGATTTCTTAACCATTGGTAAGCTTACTGTAAAAAAAGCCTTGCATGGAGTCGCACCAAGAGTAATTGCTGTTTTCTCATAACGTTCATCAATTAATTTAAATCCATCTTTTGCTGCATTAACTAAAAAAGGAACTGAAACAAAAAACATTGCTATTGATATTGAAATTTCTGTTCCTATAACATTGATCCCAGTTGCTTTTGAAAATAGAGAATTTCTTCCCCATACTGTTAGTAAAGCAATACCAGCAGCAGTATGAGGGATAATAACAGGAAGATCAATAAGCCCCTCAATAATTTTCTTACCCCAGAACTCCCTTCTCGCAAGAAGATATGCAAGAGGTACTCCTGTTATTAATGCAATAATTGTTGCCCAAACAGAAGCCCTGAAAGTTAAAAAAATTGATGAATAAACCTCTGGTTCCTTTGATGTTAGAACTAATGTTGAAGGATCTGTTGAAATCATCATCTTAACAATTGGAATACCAATGAACAAAATAAGTAAAAATCCAAGAAAAGAAAATATAACTTTAAATTTCATCTATCTTTTTTTAAAATATTTTTTCAATATTTCTGGTAATTTGTTATAATTATCCACATTTGGATAGATTATTTCAGGTTGTCCATTCTCTCTCATTATTTTCTGACCCTCTTTATCAAGCAAAAATTCAATAAATTTTGCTCCCAAATATGGATTAGAAGCATCCCTTAGCAATGTAATTCCATAAACCATTGGAGCACCCCTTTTTTCAATAAATTCTCCGGGTTTTTTTCCTGATATTTTTAAGGAAACTGACCTATAGAGATCAGAAAGATCCGGAGATTTCAGGTTAATTTCATCAGGAAGCATTACATATTTTGCCTTATGTTGGCATGCTACACTCTGATAAATAAAAATATAGTCAAGTTCATATGCTTCAAGCATTGCAATCAAATCTACTTCTTTAGGCCTGATATTTTTTTTTGGCATTTCCCCATCTAATTTCTTAAATAATCCTGGGATTTTATAATACTTTTCCGATAATTTCCAGGTTAATATTGTTCTGTATCCACAGGGATCAGCATTTGGGTCTGAATGTCCATATTGGACATCTGGTCTTAATAATATCTTATACCAATTTTTAGAATTAATTTCATCAGAATGCTTGCTTTTTTCATTATACATAATTGTCATTTCATTTGTTGTAAAATCAATACTGAAATCTGCATATTCAGGTATTAAAAAATTTTTTATTACCTGTGTATCTGCAGAAGCCATTATATCAACTCTGCGCTTCAAATCAGTTATTTGTCTTGCACATGTTCTACTTCCATGAGCTTCTAAAACAACTTTTACATCAGGATGCTTTTTCATAAAGTTCTTAGCAATCTCTTTAAATGGAATTGATAAGGAACCAGCATGAAGAACCAGGATTTCATTTTTTTTTGAATTTTTACAGAATGAATTAAGAAAAATAATTGGTAAAATAAGAAATAAACAAATTTTTTTCATTATACAACATCCATCCTTAAGGAAAGGGGAATGTCAAATAATTATGAAATTCTCCTTTCCATAATGGGAGGCAAATCTGTTTCCAGGTTTACCCTATCGGCTTTAAAGCATAGTTTTAAAAACCTTAGTCTTTAAAGCTCGGAGAAAAATAAATAATATCAAAAAAAACAATCCAGGTCAATATCTAATAATTTTTTGTCATTTAAAATTAACGCTAAAATGAAAGACCTGACCCCAGAATACAGAATATAGCGCTAATTTTTTTCAATCAATTCTTCTAAGGCCTTTACAACTTCATTTGGCCTCGCATATTGAATATAATGATTAACTGATTTTAATTTTATATATTTACTATTTGGTATTTCTTTTGCCATTCTATCGTTTTGCATCACTATTTGCGCGCGATCATTTTCTCCTGCAATTATACTTACATTATGTTTTATCCGGGTATATTTGCCAGAGTATTTCACAATTTCTTCATTATAACTATCCGACTGCCTGGCTCTTGTGGCTATAGATATTGCTTTATTCCACAACTCTTTCCTAAATGGAATAAAATTTTCCGGGAAAAGCGATTCATCGCCTTTCATATACCTTAATAGATTTCTTTCAACCATTGCCTCCCCAATAATTGGATCAAGGAATACTAATAATCCTTCTCCATAAATAGGGATAGAAATCATTTTCGTAGTAAAAATACCAGCATTGGGATCATCAATTACATATCCAATCGGAGCCAATAATAAATAACCTTTTATATTCTCATCATAGTCAATTGCCATTCTTAAGGCAATTGCCCCTCCATACGAATGTCCAACAATTATCACATTTTTTAAATCTAATTTTTTAATTATCTCCCGTGCTATTTTTGCATTTCCATCTAATGTATAATCGTTCTTTCCAATATCACTAAAACCCATACCAGGTCTATCTATCGCAGTCACTCTGTACTTGTCTTTTAACAACGGGTACAGTGTTTCCCAATCTTCTACGCTTCCCATACTGCCGTGAATAAAAAAAATATTTTCACCATTCCCGGTTTGATAATAGCGCATCATCCTACCTTTAACTTCTAATTTTTTACCAATGTAATTTCCGGGAATTTTATTGTTTGGTGAATAAAGTAAGCCTGTAATAAAAGGTAAAATGATAATTAATGCTAAAAATATTAGACTGATTTTTATAATTTTTTTCATACCTTGTCCCTTCATTTTCGAATGATTTCCTCAGCACACCAATAGCCGCTTAAAATGGCTCCTGTGAATCCATGTCCTGGTTCGCTCCAAGCTGAAGCAAAAAATAAATTGCGTATCGGCGATTTAATCTTTACACGTTTTCTGCCGGCCTGACTCGGAATTTGGGCATAACCATAGGCTGTGCCTTTGGGATTAAGTGTGTACCGTCTGATTGTAGTTGGTGTGCCTACTTCGTAATACTCTATTTCATCTTTAATACCAGGTATATGTTTATCCAATCGACCGATCAGGATTTGCGCCGCCCTTTCCTTCTTTTCTTCATACTCTTCTTTTCCCAGGGAATCCCAATCCGAGAGATAGTCCATTGCGGAAATCGCGCCCACGCTTTTCCCCTCAGGCGCCAGACCGGAATCGAGCAGGCTGTAGTCCACGAAGATAAATATCCGTTTTGATAAATCCGTGTGGTGATATTCCGCTATTTCGCGCTGACTGGATAGGCCTCCATCATAAAATATGGTGGAGTAGCTGCGGTTTCCCAGGTCTTTCGGAGGCCGCTTGAATCCCAGGTAAAGGGAAAGGATGGAAGGGCCGATTTCCAGATCCCCAACCGCATTAGACAGTTTCGTTTTCGCATGTGTGTCTTTAAGAAGCTCTCCAATCACATTAGGCAACGCAGCATTAGCGACTATACATTTCCCATAAGCAGTTTGCTGTTCACCTTTGGTTGCGGATTTTTTGCTGTACTTCACACCGGTTGCGACTCCATTTTCAATGATTATCTCATTGACCATATGCCCATAGATGACCTTCCCATCATAATCTTTTATAATTGAGGCCAAGTAATCCGAAAGCATTTGCGATCCGCCCTTAATAAAATAACCTCCACCACTGAAGAAGCTCCCCTGTGCCACAGAGTAATACAAAAGCGTCATCGTATAGGGATCATCATGGTAGTAACCGAGATTGGCTAGCAGTACTAATTTAAGGTCTTCATCATCGAACAAGGCATCCAGAAACTGACCAACAGTAGTATTCTCACGAATCATCAAATTGGGAACCAGGAAAGGGAATAAGGGCATTGAGAGCAACATACGCCATTTTTGACGGGGCACTCTAAAAACTTCTTTTCGCAGGGCGAGTATCACCTTAAAAAACTTGAGAATCCCTTTTTTTTCTGTCGGGAAACGTTCCGATAGAACCTCGATAGCTTGTTCATAACTATCCGGAATAGTTATATCAACCCCAGGCTTAACGAAGTGGTAAAATTCAGGGGCGCGCTTAAACTCCAAATTATCCAGGACACCGAGTTCTTTAAATATTTTTAGTTTCGGATCACCGTTGTCCAGTCCATCGATCATGTGAAGGCCAACTTCGATTTTAAGATCTTTACGTTTAAAAGTGGTAGCGCATCCGCCGGGAATGATGTGTTGCTCTATGAGCAGGACTTTTTTGCCTTCTCTAGATAATTTTGCACCAGCAGTCAAACCGCCCAATCCGGCGCCAATGATTATTACATCATAACTCATTATTACCCTCCTTTCTCCTTTTCTCAGCTAACTCCTTTTTATGTTGTTATGTATAATATTATATTGATACAAAAAATTCCTGATGTCAAGAAACTTTTGTAAATTTTACAAAAAAGATGTTCTTTCTATAGAATGTGAGCTAACTTGCTTTTTGGAGCGAAGCAGAATAGCGGTTTGGGTGAGCGATATCGAACAGTATACCCGCTGTTAGACGAAGTGCCACATTTTATCCGATACTGTCTATTTCTTCTCTTATTATTTTATAAAACAGATTTTTAGCATATTGTTCTTTCCAGGGTGAATGCCCACATTTTTTAAAAAGGTAAAACCGAAAATCTTTTATAACATTCTCTAAAGGTGTCTTTATTCCTTCTACGGGATGTGGATCATAATCTCCATGGATTGCAACAACAGGACATTTAATTTGTTTCCCAAATTCTAAAAGTGGTCCTGTTTTTCTTAATTTTGATGCTTCGTCCCATACTAATTGAAATGTATTTCCTTCAGCTAGAATTCTATCTTGTTCTTCTGTTTCAATTTCGATTGTTTTGAAATTGTCTGTTTTTGATACAAGTTCGCCAAGCCTAGCAATTTTTTTTTCTTTTTCTTCTATTTCGGGAGAATTTAATTCATTTACAATAAATTGGAATTCTTTCTTTTCTTCCGAGCTCAAACGGTTGAGTCTATTTTCTTTTAAACTTTTGACGTATTTCTCTTCAAATGGACCACTGCTGACAAGAATTAGTTTATTTGTCAAAGAAGGATATCTTGCTGTTATAATATATGCTAACCATGCTCCCCAAGAATGTCCAATTAATGTAATGGGTAAGTTTCCAAAGGACTTTAAGACTTCGTGTAATTCCAATATTTGCCCTTCGAGAGACGTTTTAGTCTGGATTGGTTCTAATACACCATAATTCTTTGATAATTCTCTTGCAATTGCAGCAACACTACCTGGTGCTCCGGGTCCGCCATGAATCACAGCAACTTGAAATGGTTCTTTTCCGTAATATCTAACGTTTATCATTCTTCTCTCTATGACTTATACTCTTAGCTAATATTGCCTAACCTCATCAAAAACAGTTATAAGTCTTTTTTCTGCTGCAAAAAATCCCCATCAATAATTAATAATTTTACTCCGTTTTTTGTAGATGAACGATGTGAACTTAATTCATCTGAAACTACATAGGTCATCCCTTTTGTTAAAATAAAATTTCCACCATCTTCAAGTTCACTCATAAAAGCACCGTCCAAGCAATGTACTATATGCCCTTTTTTACACCAGTGGTCAGCAACATAGCCTTTAGAGTACTCAACTATTCTAATACGTAAGCCTTCAAATTGAATTGTCTGCCAATAAGAAATTCCTGTTTCACCTTTGTGTTCTGTCTTAGGAATGTTTGTCCAATCAATAGTTTGAAATGGAATGTTTTTATTATTCATTTTTAAACTCCTTAGTTTTGTAAATCTATTTTAACCAGATATTAAAAAACAAACAACAAATTTAATAGACATCCATGCTAAAAAATTTGCACACAACATTTGTATATGTTCATTGTTCTTACACCTACAAATTGATGAAATATAAACAATTATTAGGGCTAATTAGGAAACTTGTAGCTGACCTTGCCTTGATTTACTACGATAAATTGCCTTTTTTTAAGTTCTTCAATGAGTTCAAGAAGCTCTTCCTCGGCAAGTTTCTTCGTGAATAACGAATTAATCGTATTGGAAAGAGTTTTCACTTTTCTTGGCCTCGCTTGCCCTCGGCCTGCTAAATTAGTAACAATAGCCTCGATTTTTTCATCATGGCTAGTCATGTTGGACATACGAAGGATTGGTATTTCAGCTAAATCCTTTTCACGTTGTACTCGTATCTTTCTTGCCTTTAGATGTTTGATAAGAGAATCAAAGCCCGTATCTTTAGAAATTATATGAAAATATACATCAGGGAACTTTGCCGAAATTTCCCCTATGTAGAACGCTATGTGAAAATCTAAAGCATTTTGGCCGTTGCCACTAATCTTTATGTATTCTGCATTTTCACCGAGAGTTTGCATTGCAGCAGCGAGAGCAAATGGAATCTTGGGCTGATTTGCACCTACAAAAGCAATAATTTTGAAAGGATGATTCCGAAGAATCTCAAGGTTCTTTGGCTGAACGTTCTCGTAATCAATCAGTACATAATTTGTGATCAAACTCTCTCCTGAATCTTTCAAGCCCTAACTTCTTTTTATATTATTATGTATAAAATATTATATTGATATAAAAAATTCCTAATGTCAACAAACTTTTGTAAATTTTACAAAAAACAAGTTTTATACTATATAACGACAAAGCATAACCTGTCGCTATGGAGCGCAGCGGGGCGTAAGCGTATTACTCGTGACATCCCTCCTTATTATTCAGGGATTGGAGGCGATGCCTTGTATTTGATAGTTGCATAAAAAGTAGCACCTAAAATTATTGCACCTCCCAAAATTACTCTCGTTGTGGGTATTTCACTCAATATAATGATTGCAAATATAATTCCGTAAACAGGCTCAAGACTTGTAATTATGCTAGCTGTTTGAGCTTTTACGTTAGTTAATCCTTTGATGAATAATGAATGAGCTGTAGCAGTAAATACTATACCCAACAAAACTAGTAATAATATATTATTCAGTAGGAAAATTGGTTTGCTAATAAACAAAAAAGGGATTAAGACAATTGTTGCAATTGAATCTTGGTAAAAAACAATAACTAAAGCTGAATAATCTTTTACATATTTACGGTTTAGAATTGACAGGATAGCGAAGGTAAATCCAGAAGCAATGCCCCATAAAACACCTTGAGTTATATTGTTGCCAAGTTCGAATTTTGGGATCACTAAAGATACTCCTAAAAACGTGATAAAGGCAATTGCAATATCTGGCAATTTGATTTTTTCTTTGAAGAAATATGGCTCCAGGAATGTTGTAAAAACAGGAAATGTTGAGAACGATAACAACCCAACAGCAACAGTAGACACTTGAATAGCTTGGAAAAAAGTAACCCAATGAATTGCTAGAATTACGCCTAAAATTGTCAGGTAAAAATAATCCCTTTTTTGTTTTAGTTTTATGCTTTGCTTCAGATAGAGCAGAATAAAAACGAGAAATACAGTAGCAAATAAAACTCTACCAAAAACGATAATTGTTGAAGGTAAATCAACCAATTTTCCAAAAAGACCAGCAAGTCCAAATAATAAAACAGCAATATGAACTTGAACCAAATTTTTAGTGTTTGCAGTCATAATTAAGTTATAAAAACGATTATCTAAAAACGATAAATGTGTTGTTTAAAATTTTTAGCAGGAGCATAGTCTCCGTGCCCTTTATAGTCATATTATTGATTTTATAGGTTATATTTATAATATTGTTTTAGAACAAACTTTTTATTTTGGTAAATAGTTCGAAATACCTGAATTAGTAAGTGCATTATCAATTTCCTTGTTAAACTTTTCTATCAAAACAATAACATCTCGTTCTGTTAAAGATTCTACAAGAGGCATAAAAGAGTAAGCACCAACTATTTCAGTATTATCTGTAAAAAACCATGTACTTATATTACATAGTCCGTTAGCCTTGTTAACAGCAGCAAGTTGCTCGGCTCGTCCACCCCATCCTGCCTTTTTCATAACAAAAAAGCTTTGAAAAGATATTATTCCCAAGGGTTTTTTCAAGTTTAAAGCAAGATTATGTAAAGTTTTGTGAGTTCCAAACACTTCATTTTCACCCTCTTTTTCTTTATCACGTTTATACCCTAAACGCAACATGATCCCATTTAGCCAATCAAGATCAATTTGCTCGGGACTCATTGTTTGATCAGAAGAGACTTTGCCACCACAATTTGGGCAAAATTTTGCATTACCTGTAACTTCTTTACCACATTTTTCACATTTCATGAATTTCTCCTTTTTTGAGATTTATTTTCAAAATAACTCATGCTTTATTTTACCTTACCAATTTTCATTTTTCAAATTTTTTATTAGAATAATTTTTTAAAAAAAACTAGCTAATATTTTGAAATAATATTAATCTTTATTTCTTGATATTTTTATTATTTCAGGGAAGATGTTTTTTTTTCTTATGAAAAACCTGGCTATTCTTTTTAGAAGAAAAAAAGAGGCACCAAGAAATGTAAAACTAAAAATCAAACCTCTCAGATCATTAGAAATATTTAAATTAAAAATATCAGGTAAAAAATATCCAATAACCCCACCCATAACAAACATAAATAATGGAATACCATATAAAAGTAATGAGAATTTATATACTTCCTTTTCTAAATATTTAAAGATAACTTTATCACCTATTTTTGCATTAATTGGATTTTTAACTTCAATTTTTGAAAGGTCTCTGTTCCCTGTACACATCCATGAATGAGAACATGTAGCACATCTTGCTTTATTAAGAACCTCTACTAAACTCTTATTATCCCTATTTTCTAGGACTATTCCTTCTTCGAAATTCATTTAAAATCCAGGTTGTGTAACAAAAAGATCAGGATATTTTTTCTGTAATCTCTCTTTTAAAAATCTCTCTGTGTCTGTTTTTAAACTAAAATTTACTAATTGTTTTACAATTTCTTTAACATAATTATAGTCTATTTTAGTAAAAATTTTCTTAATTTCAATAATTGAAAGAGGACTCATTGAAAAGTTTGTAAAACCCATACCCAAAAGCATTAGAGCAGTAAGTGCTCTACCTGCCATTTCACCACATACTACAACCTCTTTACCAATTTTTGAAATTTCATGCTTTATCTCAAACAGAACCTGAATAACTGCAGGATGAAACGGGTTAAAAAGATAAGAAACTGAACTATTATTTCTATCAACTGCAAGCAAATATTGAATTAAATCGTTTGTTCCAATTGAAAAAAAATCGACCTCTTCTTTTAGATATTTAATTAACTTAATAGCACCTGGAATCTCTATCATAATGCCAATTTCAACTTCTTTACCTGGTAATTTTTTCTCCATTTTAAGCTCATTCTTTAACTCGTATATCATTTTCTTTATTGAATGAATTTCCTCAATTTCTGTTATCATTGGGAATAAAATTTTTATATTGCCTAATTCATTTGCCCTTAAAATGGCTTTTATCTGAGTTTTGAATAATTTTTTCTCTTTAAGAAATAATCTTACAGCCATTTTACCAAGAGCTGGATTCTCTTCTTTAACAGATTTAAAATAATTATAACTTTTATCCCTGCCTACATCAAATGTTCTTATAGTTAATGGATTTGGAAAAATTGTTTGAGCAATACTTTTATATATCATGTATTGTTTATTAGCTGAAAGAGCTACAGACTCATCTGAAAAAAGAAATTCTGTTCTATAAAGACCTATACCCTTTGCACCATGGGACTGAACAAGGTCGATTTCAGTTACTAATTCTATGTTTGCTAAAAGATTGAATTGCTTCTTATCTTTTGTCATATCAGGCAGCTGAATAACCCTGTCAAGTTTTTCTTTATATGCCTGATATTTCTTCTTTTTTATATAATATCTATCTAAAATTGTGTTTGATGGATTTATTATAATTTCACCTTTTAACCCATCAACAATCAAAAAATCATCATTTTTAATTATTTCAGTTGCATTCTTTGCATCTAATATTGTAGGAATTTCTAAAGTTCGAGCTAAAATAACAGTATGGGAAGTCTCACCACCCTCATTTAATATAATACCCAAAAGTTTTGTTCTTGACATTAAATTAGCTGCAATTGAAGGTGGAATATCATTAGACACAAGAATAACATTTTCTATATCTGAATCAATTTGTTTTTCACTCTTTTTTAGATTTCTTATTAGTCTATTTAATACATCTGAAATATCACTTCTTTTTTCCCTGAATGTAATGTCAGAAATATTTTCAAAAAAATCAATATATTTTTCATCAACCTGCTTGATAGCCCATTCAGCCCTAACCGAATTTGAAGTTATTAAATTTTTTATCTCATCTATTAAATTTCCATCCTTTAAAAGTAAATATTGAGTTTCAATTATTAATGCTGAATTCTTTTCCATTACTTTTTCAAGATCATTATATATTTTTTTTAATTGTGCTCTAGTCTTTTTTACAGCATTGTAAAACCTTTCAATCTCAATATGAATCAAATCTTTTTTAATATTTTCTTTAAAGATAACTTTATTCTGACAATTGAAAAGTAAAGCTTTACCAAAAGCTATCCCTGATGAAACTGGTTTGCCATTAATTTTTTTCATTAAAATTAATAATTTTAAATTTCTTTAACATTGTATATTAACAAGAAATAACTCCTAACTCTCCTCATCAAACCTTCTCTTGAATAGGTTCTTTATTTCTTTAATAGCTCTCATTTCATCTTTACCATCAACAATAATTGATATATAGTTACCAATAGAAGCAGCCAGAGTTAAAATACCTAAAAGGCTTTTTGCATTTACTTTATCCTCATTGTAAACTATAAAAATATCTGAATCAAAGGTGTTTGCTAAATGAGATAATTTTGCAGCTGCTCTTGCATGAAGTCCTAATTTATTAATTATTTCGACTTTTTCTTCTCTCATTTGATTTCTCCTAGATATTCACCTATTATATTTACACCCTCAATAGCACCTTTTTTTACAATTTTTGCTAATTTCTTAAAATCCATATTCTTTTTTCTATATGTAATGAATTTCAACAGTCCCGGTAGATTAATCCCAGTTATAATTTCAATATTTTTATTAACAAACTTAAAACAGATATTTGATGGCGATCCTCCAAACATATCCGTAAATATCATAATCTTATCTTTTTTGTTCTTTTCTATAAAGTCCTCAACTTTATTAATAACACTTGTACCATCCTCTTTCCAATCAAAGCATATACATTCTATATCTATGTTCTTTTCAAATATTTTTTCACAAACTTTAACTAATTCTTTACCTAAACTCCCATGAGTTATAATTAAACTTTTTATCATTTTTCTTCCTTTCCATATATGTGTTCTATAAATGATTTTTTCCCATTCTTTCTTGAAATAAAATACTTTACAGCTACTTCAATTAAAGTTGATAGATCTCTTCCAGGAGCAACTGGAATATCAAACATTGGGATATCTTTCCCAAACACTTGAAAATATAAGTTCTCTTCCCCAAGCCTATCATACTTCTTCTTGTTACTCCATCTCTCAAGATTTACAACCATATCAAGTTTTTTTTCCTCCAAAACTGCACCTGCTCCAAAAATATCAATAACATTAATAATACCCAGTCCTCTTACCTCTATCCATCCCTTTATTTTCTCAATCGACATACCAACTGGCTCATCATTTGAATTAAGGTAGAATTCTATCAAATCATCAGCAACAAGGTTGTATCCCTTATTTGCAAGCTCCAATGCTGTTTCACTTTTACCAATCCCTGAATCTCCCTTAATTAAAATACCCAGCCCTAATATATCCATTAAAACCCCGTTAATTTTTATTTTTGTAGAAAAATGTTTATAAAGTAAAGAAGAAATCCTTGATGTTAAAAGAGATGAATTTAAATTTGATATTAAAATAGGGGTTTTGTATTTCATTGCAATTGATATTATTAACTCATCTACTGGTTGTTTCTCAGAAATAACTATTGCGGGTAACTTTATAGAAAAAAATTTCTTTAATTGCATCTCTCTCTTTTCAGGATCCAGTTGATTTAAATATCCTATTTCAGTTTTACCAAAAATCTGGATTCTGCCTCTGCTTAAATATTTAAGATACCCTGCAATAGCTAAACCAGGTTTTTGAGCTCTTGGGTGCTTGATCTTATTTGTAACCCATTTCTTGTTGTATATTTTTACTATTTTTAGATCATTCTGATCTACAATCTTGTTAATCTCTATACCTTTATTTATTCTAATCATCTAAAATCTCATACTTTTTAATAATATCAACCACCTTTTCATCAGTTTCTGATGAAACCAGTTCTTTAATCAATTTATTAGATTTTTTTATTAAAGAAGCTGCAGCTGCAAGAATCTGCAAATGTACAATGGGTGAATCAACAGGAGAAAGGATAAGAATAATAAAATGGACTAATTTTTTGTCACTTTCATTGTACTGGATACCCTTTTTTGAAATAGCTATAAATATTACAGGCTCTTTTAACTCTTTAAGTTTCGTATGAGGTACTGCAGAACTGTTTCCAATAGAAGTAGATCCTAATTTCTCCCTTTCTATAAGTTTTTTAATGATCAACTTATCATTTGAAACTTTATCTCTCAATTTTAAGTGATGAACCATTTCTTCTAATAATTCTCCCTTATTTGAAGAAGTGCAATCTCTTTTTACGAGTTCAGTTTTTAAAATTGTATAAAGTTTCACTTTTTATAAATTAGCTTCTATTATTGAAGTTTCACCTTTCTTATTAATGAAAACAACTGATATATTATTTGTTTCCATATTAGTAAACATATAAGCATTTTCTCCGCTATCTTTCAAAAAAAACACAGCTTCTTCAACTGATAGAGGTTTACGTGAGAAATTGTCTGAAATAATGATTTTCTCACTTTTTATATTTTTTTCAGTTTCATATCTTTTATAAGGAACAAATTTATTAAAAATATTCTTTCTTTTAATTCTCTTTTTATCCTTTTTCATCTTTTCTTTATTCTTCTTAGCCTGAGACTTTAAAATATCTAAAGATGTCCTAAAAGCTTGTTTTAATTTCTGATCCCTAGCCTCAATAAAATATGAATTTAACCGTGTTCTTAATTTAATCTCAACTTTATAATCTAATTTTTCCTGACTTACAATTACTTCTGAATTTATTACATTACCAGTAATTCTCTCAATGTTTTTTAAATTTTTCTCAACAAAACCTTTTAAAGCTCCTGTTAATTTGGTATTTTTTGAAGTAAATGTAATATTCATAATGTTCCTCCTTGTTTAAAATATTTTATCTTATATTCTTTCATCCTTTTAGATGAGCTTGGGATACTCATCTCATCTCTATAATTTCTTATTGTACGTCTAGATATTTTAATTCCGAGCTCAGATAATTTTTCTGCAATACCTTGATCTGAAAAAGATCTATTCTCAGGTTCTTGTTGTATAATACTCTTTATCTTATCTTTAATTATATCTACAGAATGTTTAAAACCAAATTCTCCTATTATTCCATAAGAAAAAAAACTCTTAACACTAATAATCTCATTTTTAGATGCAATATGCTTATTATTTACAGCCCTTGAAATTGTGGATTCACTATAGTTTAATTCTTTTGCTACATCCCTCATTGTTAATGGTTTTTTCCATTTAGCTCCAAAATCTAGAAAATCCTTTTGAAACTTAACAATGAACTCTGCAATTTGAACAATTAATGACTTTCTCAATGCCATTCCCTTAACAAACAATTGAGAATCTCTATGCCTTTCTTTTAAAAAGGATTTTGTTTTTTTATCACTTGTTCTATCCAACATCTCACTATAATATTGGGATAATATTAATCTTGGCATACCTTCTTCAATATACTTTACTTTATATTCATCTCCTTCTTTTATTAATAATAGATCAACTTCAGCATAATCAACCTCTTCAGTTTCAAAATTAGAACCAGGTTTTGGATTTAATCTCTTTAATTGAAATATCAATTCAGAGAGTTCCTTCTTGTCAATCATAAGTTTTTTCATTATATCATAATATTTTAATTTTGATAATTCATCAAGATAATCTGATATTAAGATTCTTAATTTTTCATTCTCAGGTGTATCTTTCACCTGTGCTAATAGGCATTCTTTTAGGTTTTTCGAAGCAACTCCGGGCGGGTCAAATTTCCTTATTCTATTTCTAATTCTATCAAGCTCCTCAGGGCTAGTATTTAATGAAGAAGCAATTGATACAATTTCAACATCAATATATCCATCTTTGTTAAGGTTATATATTATGTTCTTAGCCAGTTCCAATTCTCTTCCATTAAATTCAGATGCAGCTTGTTCAAGCAAATGATCTGCTAATGTTACTTTTGAAGAGGCAAAAAGTTCAATTGCTCTATTCTTATCAATTTTATCTTCATCTCTTTTAAAAAAAACTTTCTCTTCAAAACTGTTAGAATAGGATGTATCAAGGCCTTCAAATTTTTTTTCAATTTCATTGACATTGCTCTCATCTTTCTTAATTTCAGTAGCATCCTGGATCTCGATTTCAAGCATTGGATTGGATTCAACCTCATTTTCTATCTTTTCAACAAATTCACCTCTACTTAAAGGTAAAAAACTGATAAAAGATCTTATAACAGCATTTAGCGAAATATTATGAGATATCTTTAAGTTTAGTTTGGTTGACATTTAATTCCACCTGAACTCTTTTCCAAGATATTCTTCCTTAACTCTTCTATCTAAGATCAATTCTTGTGAATCTCCCTGAAATATAATTTCACCTTTATTAATAATATAGGACCTATCAGTTATTTTTAATATTTCTCTAACATTATGATCAGTTATTATTATTCCCAGTCCCTTTTCCTTAAAGGATCTTATAATCATCTGCAACTCTTTTATTTGAATAGGATCAATTCCAGCAAAAGGTTCATCGAGCAATAAAAAATCCGGGGATAATATAAGTGACCTCGCTATCTCTAGTCGTCTCCTTTCTCCACCTGATAATAGATAAGCTTTTCTACTCCGGAGTTCATATAAACCCATTTCAGATAATATTTCATCTATATTATTATTTGATTTTATATCTGAATACATATCCGTTACTGCTAATATATTTTCTGATACTGATAAACCTTTAAATATTGATGGTTCCTGAGGCAAAAAACTTATCCCATTCCTTGCTCTTATATAAATAGGTAATTTAGTTATATCATTTCCATTAAGATAGATCTTACCTTTATCAGGACTATGAATCCCTAACATCATTAAAAATGTGGTTGTCTTTCCAGCACCATTTGGTCCTAAAAGTCCAATTATTTCTCCTTGATTTACTTTTATAGATATTGAATCTACAACCACTCTATTCTTAAAAGATTTACTTATATTTATTCCTTCTAATGTTCTCATTTCACCCTTTATAACTAATATAAAAAGAGATTGGATTTTAACATTTCATTCCCTAACTGTCAATAAATTTACATAATGAAAAGGCTTATTAACTCTTACTTATCAATGCCTTACCTTTTCAAATGTAATTTAATTCTATTTCTAATCTCTTCTATTGTGACTTGCGAAGCTCCGATTTTTTCTATAACAATAGAAGCTGCAGCATTTGCAAGGCTTACAGCTTCTCTTAAACTTGCGCCAGCAACCAATGAAAGTGTTAAAATAGAAACAACTGTATCCCCTGCTCCAGTAACATCAAAAACCTCCTGGCTAAAAGCAGAGACATTAAATGCCTTCTTACCCTTTTCTGCAGCAGTTATTCCCATATCACCACGAGTAATTAATGAAAATTTTGTTTTAAACTTTCTCTGAATGATCCTGGCTGTTTTAAAAGAGTCATTAGTATTTTCTATTTTCTTATTTGTTATTTTTTCTGCTTCTTTCAAATTTGGTGTTATACCATATACATTATAATAGAGATCAAAATTAGGTGGTTTTGGGTCAACAATTATTGGGATATTACTTATCTTTGCTCTGTTCTTCAAAGCTTCCATTAAAACTTTTGTTAATGTGCCCTTTGCATAATCTGATACAATAATAGCATCAATATTTAATTTTTTAAGTCGATTAATAAATTCCTTTTCAATCTCTGGTACTATATTAAATCTCTCCTCTCTGTCAATTCTTACTATCTGCTGTCTCTGGGATATTACTCTAGTTTTCAACAATGTTTTATTAATCCCTGAATTTATTACAAAATTATTACTCTCTTTTAATTTTACAAGTTCCCTAAAATACTCATCATCCCCACAAACCCCCATAAGTATGCCTTGAGCACCAAGCTTATCAATATTTGCAGCAACATTTCCAGCACCCCCTGGTCTGTATTCTTCTTTTGTGATTTTCACCACTGGAACCGGTGCTTCAGGAGATATTCTACTTACCTGACCAAAAATATATCTATCCAGGATAATATCTCCAAAAACCAATATTCTCTTTTTATTAAATTTAGAGCAAATTTCTTCAAATCTCTTAAGTTTAATCATTATTTACCTTTTCTTCTATAATATCATTCATAAATTTTTCTTCATAATTTAAAGTTAAAAATGGAATAGATAAAAAATAGAATATAAAAAATTTTATTTCAGAATCACCAAAATTGTATTCAAATAATCCGGCAACCACAAAACTTATAAAAACAAAAAGCACTCCAATTGGAACTAACTTCTCCAAATTTAAACTATTTTTTATTTTTTTAATTAAGTTTATAAATATCGAAATAAAGGCCAAAATTAAACTTATTAATGTTATTATTCCCCTCTCAATAAGAACCTGCAAAAAATTATTATGTAGATGTGGGTTAATATTTTTTGCTTTTTCTGGCATATTCTCTCTATAAATTTCCTCATTTAGATTATTTGCTCCAATTCCTAACAAAGGATATTTTTTAAAAATATTAAACCCTGTTTCATACATAAAAATCCTATCTCTATTGCTTGCATTATCCATATCAAAAATTGATGTAAATCTATTCTGAACTGATTTGGGTAAAACTATAACCAGAACTACAATAATAGGGATTGCAAAATATAAAACTTTAGGTTTATAGTAAATAATAAAAGCTGAAAGAGATACTATTATCCCTATCCATACAGAACGAGTTAAAGAAAATAAAATAGATGTCAGTATAAATATCAATGATATAAAAATAAACAATTTTCTCTTTTTTATTTTTTCATAGAAAAAGTATATAAAAAAGAAAACAAATACAAGCATTAACAATCCAGAATAAGTCATCCAGTGAGATGTAAAGACTTTAAGTCTGTGATCAAGGCTGGGTCCCTGTTTTAATATAATATAACGATTTAATGTAATAAAAATACCTATAAAAGAAGAAATTAAAGATGAAATCAAAACAGTAAAAATAGAATAAATCAGCCTCTTCTTAGAATTTATTATAAGAATAAATATTGGGATTAGTAAGAAAATCACTAATTCTTTATTATCTTTTATACTAACCAAAGGATTTAACGAAAATATGGTTGAGATAAGAGTAAATAAAATATAAAGTAGAAAGTACTTAAAATACCCAGGACATTCAGGAAATTTCTTATTTTTTATGCAAAATGCTATAAAAACAATCCCAATAACACTGAATATTAAATAGCATCCAGCAATAGAAAAATTTATAAGAAATAAAAAACACAAGAGTAAATAAAAATAAAAATCATTTAATATATTTATAGATTGTTTCATATACTTCTTCCACCTTTATATTTTGCATACATCTAATTTTATCATAAATACATCTTCTTTGTGAACATGGCCTACATTTTAAATTAATTTGTATTATTTTAACATCTCTTTCTCGCCATGGTCCACTTATCTCTGGTATATTCGGGCCATACAATGCGACTATTGGAGTTTTTGTCAATGATGCAACATGAATAGGGCCTGAATCCACCCCAAAGTACAAATTAGAATGCTCTATTAAATAAAATAGATCTTTTATTTCTAAATTTCCTGTAAAATCATATAAATTGTACGTTTTTTTTAAATACTCACCCCTTTTCTTCTCTTCATCGCTATTTCCAACTAAAAAAATATTTAACCCATGCTTTTTTAATTTTTTAATAAGAGATTCAAAATTCTCCATACCCCAATCTCTGAACTTATTGCCTGATCCTATATGTATTACTATCTTTTTATTCATTTTTGTCGCATCCTTTATCCTTTTTGATACATATTTGTCATGAACCTTAATTTCTGGATAAAAAGGTATTTTACCAATTTCAATCCCTATGTTCTCAAGAAGTTTTGCTTGATTATATACTGAATGTGTATAATTATTACCAAATTTTCTAGGAGTAAGATGATTGTATGCCCAATTTCTATTCGGGGTTTTATATCCCACTCTAGTTTTTGCTTTACTTAAAAAAGTTAGCAGAGCACTCTTTGGACCTGAATGAAAATCAATTACGGTTTTAAAACCAATTTTTCTTATATCTCTTCTGAATTTAATCAAATCTTTAATTCTCATTTTATAAGGAACAACAATCACTTTATAAATTCCTGGAATCAATTTTGCTAATTCTTCAAATTTCTCCTCAACTACATAAAATATTTCTTTTTCAGGGAAGTATTTCTTGAAAATCTGAATAGAAGGGATTGTAAAAATTATATCTCCAAGCAATCTTAATCTTATAAATAAAACATTTTCCATATCTGAATCTTTCTAATTTTTTGCAATAGTAGGACTAAACTTTCTTATCACACTCTGTTAGAGCCTCTTCAACTAACATAACTGGGATTCCATCTTTAATAGGATATATTCTCTTGCAATTTACACACTTTAATCCATATTCTCCATATTTATACTCAATCAGTTCAACATCTGTTTTGCAGACAGGACAAGCAAGAACCTTAAGTAAATCTTCTGAAATTATATCTTTTTTCATTTTATCACCTTATTATAATTATAATGATTTATTAAAAAGTTTCTCATTTTTACATACTCCTGTCAAGGTAAAAAGGGCTCAAACTCAACTTGACTTCAAAACTGAAATGCAATATACATTATGTTCAGGAGAAAAAGATGATAAAAAAAAGGATAAAAAATTTACGTAAACTAATGAAGGAAAACAATATTCAAGCTTACATAATTCCCAGCACAGATCCTCATCAAAGCGAATATATTCCACGTATATGGAAACGAAGAGAATGGATAAGCGGTTTTACTGGTTCAGCCGGAGATTTAGCTGTGACTATGGATAAAGTAGGGCTATGGACTGATTCGAGATATTTTCTTCAAGCTGAACAACAATTAAAAGGAACTGGAATTAAATTATTCAAAATGAGACTTCCTGAAACACCCGATATTTTCTCATGGATAAAACAAGAACTTAAAAAAAATGATACTGTAGGAATTGACCCTGAACTCCTTTCTTATAATACTGTCTTTGCTTTAAAATCCCTATTAAAAAATAAAGGAATAGAGGTAAAAAGTATAGAAAATAATTTAGTTGATTTTATCTGGGAAGATCAGCCTGAGTTTCCAATGGACAAAATCAAAGTTCATGATTTGAAATATGCGGGTGAATCAGTAAAGAGCAAACTCAATAGAATCAGGCAAAAAATGGATGAACTAGAAGTTGATACGCATGTTATTACTATGCTGGATGCTATTGCATGGACTTTTAATATAAGATGTAATGATGTGGATTTTAATCCAGTTACAATATCTTATGCAATTGTAAATAGAAACAAAGCAAAACTATTTGTAAAATTGGATAAAGTAACGAAAAAAGTCAAAGATCATTTGAATAAAATTGTTGAAATTTATGATTACAAAGAATTAAAAAAACATCTCGCTTTTCTGAGAAAAGAAAAAAACAAGGTTTTATTGGATTCTGAAACAATCAGCCAAAGTGTTGTGGATTGCCTTAAACAAGGATGTGAATTAATATATGGAGAAAGTCCAATAACCTTACTTAAAGCAATAAAAAATAAGACTGAGTTAAATGGATTTAAAAAAGCTCACATCAGGGATGGAGTAGCAATGATTAAATTTCTTTTCTGGTTGGAACAATCAGTTACTTGTGGAGGTGTTACAGAAATTTCAGTTTCAGATAAATTAGAATCTTTTAGAAAAAAGCAGGCTTTATTCGAAGGTCTAAGTTTTACAACCATTGCTGCATATAAAGATCATGCAGCTATTATTCATTATGAACCAACTTCAGAAACTGATGTTGAACTCAAACCAGATGGCCTTTTTTTATTAGATTCAGGAGCTCAGTATAGAGATGGAACCACTGATATTACCAGGACTATAGCAATTGGCAAGCCAACTGATGAGGAGAAAGATAGATTTACAAGAGTTCTTAAGGGACACATTGATCTTGCTTTAACCTCTTTCCCAAGAGGAACTGTAGGAAAACAATTGGATACAATTGCAAGAAAACCATTATGGGATGTTAGATTAAATTATGGGCATGGAACAGGACATGGAGTTGGATCATTCCTTGGTGTACACGAAGCACCCCCTGCAATTTCTTTTTACCGTTGCAGAGGTATACCTTTAGAAATAGGAATGGTCTCTTCAAATGAACCTGGTTACTATAAAGCTGAAAAATTCGGCATCCGTATTGAAAATATTATATTTGTAATTAAAGATAATGAACATTCTCCAGATGAACTTGAATTTTATAAATTTGAAAATCTAACCTTATGCCCCATTGACTTAAGGTTAATTGAACCTGAACTTTTAACAAAAAGAGAAATCGATTACCTTAACAATTATCATAAAAAGGTATTTAAAACTATTAGTCCTTATTTAAATTCTGAAGAAAAAAAATGGCTCAAAAACTCCACAAATCCAGGGAATTTATTTATCTAATCTTGCTTTTTGAAACAAGGGCCTTCCATAATAATCCATTTCTATACCCTTTATTTTATTTTTCATAACAATAGAATATCTTTTTTGAGCAACAGGATATATGAAGCCATCATTAATGATTTTATCTATAATTTTAGAAATCTGATCAATCAATAATTCCTCATTGTTTAAAAATTTAACCTCATCCAGTTCATTTATCAATTTTAAATATTTTTCATTAAACCTTTTAAAACTCATCTCTCTTACAATTTTATTTATTTTTTCTTCTAATAAAGTTTTCTTTTTAAACAGTTTCTGAATAAGTAAATATTTTATAGGATTATTATCTAATAAATTTTGTAAATTACTCCCACTAACATATATAGTATCAATCTCCAATCCCTTTTTCCTTAAAAACTCTTTGAAATTCTCATCATCTCCTTTTAATGATGAAATAATATACAATTCTATTTTCGAATATCTTAAAATTGACCTCATCCTTCTATTTGATAGTTTTCTGATATTTATTGAAACTGGAGATTCCTCATCTGATGTCAAAGAATTTAACTCTGTTAAACCAACAGATTTGTAATATTGCCTCAATAAAGTATAAAAAGCTATTTTTGAGTTTTGTCCAATTTTTTCCTCTGGGAAGCATATATAAATATTTTCATAAATTCCAGATTTAAACTCATTATAACCAGAACCTGAAAATGTTCCAGGGTTTGCTAAAAAAACATCTGGAAAATAATCTTCAGAAAAGGAAACCCTTATATATTCAATATAGGCTCTTCCTCCTGAATAAAATTTATTCGGTCTCAATATTAAATACTGATTTTTCACCCATTCTGCAGGATAAAATAGACCTGTAAACACCTGATATTTTTCTGACAATAAAATAAGTTCCGGTGCAGTCATAAGAGTTAAAGCATCGGGATTATCATACAACAATTCAATATATGCTATATCTTTTTCTACATATATCTTTTTTATTATTTTTCTCATTTTCTTTGATGATAATAAATTTTGATTTAGAAATGAGTTTAAAGAATTTTTTACATCTTTTATAGTAATTGGTTCTCCATTTGAAAAACTTAAATTTTCTTTTAATTTAAGAAAAATAGTTTTTTTGCTTTTATCATACCTATAATCTTTAAAAATATGAGTTACCATATCTCCATTATCTTTTAAATAAAAAAAATTCTCATGGATCAAAGATGAAAAAATTAAATCTGAATAATTTGAACTTGAAAATGAAAGGGATGATGGCTCATTTAATCTTATAGTTATATTTCCCCCATAATTTGTTTTTATTGAAAACATAACCACTACAATCAATAATAGAACAAATATTTTCGTCAAATTACTCATTGTTCTTACTCCAGAATTGTAATTTGAATTCATTTATATACCTTTTCATTTTCTTTACAAATACCCAAAATCCATCCGCTTTTTTCCAAAATCCAGAAGAAATGAAAACAACTTCACCATTGACATTTGTTTCATAAATTAAACTTTTTGCACCGCTCTCTATTTTATAAAAAAAGAGTTTATCATTAAGTTTAGAATAGTCGCTTATTACAAGCCATTTATTACTCATAGAACAAAGAGATGAACCACGTTTCTCCTTTTCTACTGATTGCTCTGTAAAATCTGCTGAATAAAATCTAAAATTATAATTTTTATCAATTATATAAGCTGAATTCAATCTGTGTTCAATTGTTGAAAAATCAATGGAATAAAACAAGGGAACTCCCTTTTCTAACTTATATTCATAATTGATATTTCCAGAATAAAATGGGGCTAAAACTATTTTACTATTAAAATAATTCATACCATACTCATAATTAGCCCCCGCAATATAATAATTTCCATTTAATTCAACAAACCTAAATGGAACAAAATCCAAATCAGTTAATTCCTCCCACTTATTTTCATTGAACATGAAAAATTTTGAAACAGGTGAAAAATTATTCCCAGCAGCCAGATATAGTATATTTTTAAAATAAAAAACCAAAAGTCTCCCTTCAGGCTCAAGAGTTGGATAAAAAGGTCTTTTCCATTTTAGCTTAATTGATAATATCTTTTTTAAATTATTCCCTTCTAATTTATATATATCAATTTTTTCTGGATATAAGAAGAAATATCTATCTTCTCCTTTTAAATCCCTAATAGTCTTTATATCAAATAAATTAATTTCTGAATCTAATTCAATCAACTTAAAAAAAGCAGATTCTTTAAATCCATAATTTCTAATATTTAAAATATCTTTTTCTTCATTATTAATAATATCTTCGAAATATTTTATATAAACAATCTTATCAATAGATTTTGAAAAAATAACAGTTCCTACTCCTATTTTATTTTTATTTTTTATCATTTTTATATAAATCAGATAATTCAATTCATTTCTTCTTGTTAGGTTAAACTCTCCCTTATTCTTATCAAAATTTATCATCAAATCAATAAAATTAATCTTTTTATTAGATTCTAATCTTGAAACAAGAAGTTGATAATACTTTTGAGCTGCAAGATTAGATAAGCCTGAATAATTATCAAACTTAACTATTGAAATATTTATATTGTACTTACCAATAAAAAAGTCTTCTATACCTTTTGAAACTCTATTATTGAGATTATCTATGCCATTTGCATAAAAAATTCTTATAAACAGGAAAACTATAAAAAAAAAACTGAGAGCTTTTTTCATTTCTTTACTTTTTTAAAACTATTCTGAGATTTAAATTAATTCTAACTTCATCTTTGCCTTCAGGTATTTTTATATTTAAAGGAATTTCAATGTTTTCAATATCTGAAGCAATGTAATCTGTTTTTTCTCTCTTTTCAAGAGACCTATCATCCTCGTAAACCCGTCTTAATTCTATTTGTTCAGTTTCTCTTTCATCACTCAACTCATCACTTAAAACAACCTCAGGAATTTCTAAGTCAGAACTTGAACTACTCAAAATTTTTTCATTATCAAGATCAAATATATCTTTGCTTTCATCAGGATGAGCATCTTCCAATTCTTCTTCCTCAATTGGAATTGAAAGGTTATAAACCTCTTCATCTTTTGTATCCCTATTTAACTCCTCATCACTTTTATCAAAGTTAATTTCTTCAAATTCATTTTTAACATCTTCTTTCTTAGAACTTTCTACTGTTACTTCTTCTCTTGAGAACATAACAGTCTTATCTTTTTGAAATACTGATAAATTATTCTTCAAGTAAATTATAACCATCCTAATAACTTCTTTAAGAGATTGATATATATTCTCACCTGAAGTTGCTACAGTTGGGAAATAAGTCCGATTCTCCTGATTTATATCTCTGTTCAAATCATCTATAGGCAACGTCTCTCTTAAATCTCTTTTATTGTATTGAATAATTAAAGGAGTCTCTGATAATGATAAATTGTTCAAATCTAAATTCCTTTTTAAATTACTAAAACTTTCAATATTTTTTTCTCTCATTACAACCTGAGAATCTGCCACAAAAATAATCCCATCTGCTCCCTGAAGTACCAATTTTCTTGTAGTATCATAAGAAACCTGACCTGGCACTGTATAGAGTTGAATTTTTATAGAATAATCCCCTAACTTTCCAATTTCAATAGGAAGAAAATCAAAAAAAAGTGTCCTATCTCCATCTGTATCAAGGGTTATTAATTTCCCTTTGTTCTCAAATTCTTTTTCAGAATAAATATACTTCAGGCATGTTGTTTTCCCACTTAAAGCAGGGCCATAATAAACAATCTTTATAGTTATTTCTTTGTTGTTGTAATTTACAAATGCCATTCTTAAAAAGGATCACCGTCACTTTCATCGTATGGGATATCACTATTAACATCTACAGAAGGAGTTGATTCAACATCAGATTGAGAAGAAAATGGATCTTCATTATTCTGATTATAATCAACTTCCTGATTTCTTTTATTCATATTATCAGAATTACTCTTCTCCAACACAACAAGATTATCAACATGAATTTCAGTTGTTTTTCTATCCTGATCATTTTTGTCTTTCCATTTTCTACTCTTAATTTTTCCTTCAATAAGAACCATGGCTCCTCTGTTAACATTTTTCTCAACTTTTTTAGCATTCCAACCCCAAGCTACTATATTATGCCACTCAGTAATATCTTTCCACTCATTATTTTTATTCATATATCCTTCAGTAGTAGCAATACTAAATTTTGCAACATCTTTTTCTAAACTTGGTATATGAGTGATTTCTGGATCTCTGCCTACTCGTCCTACTAAAATCACACGATTTAAACTTCTAACATGACCCATATTTACTCCATAATTTCCTTAATCTTTTGTTGTGCAAGCGAAGCTTCTTCTGATAAAGGAAACTTTGAAATCAACTCTCTTAATGCATTTATTCCTTCTGATTGTTTCCCCATTTCAATTAATGCAAAACCTCTTTTTAAAGAAGCAGCTTGAATCTTATCACCATCTCTATATTTTTCTATTAACTCTTTGAAAATATTAACAGCCTCTTGATACATTTTTTGAGAGTAATAACATTCCCCAATCCAATATAAAGAATTATCAACAAGTCCATTATCAGGAAATAATTTTATAAATTGCCTAAATCCCTGTATGGCAAGCTCATAATTCTTTTTTAGATAATCTGAATAAGCGGTATAATAAATACTCTCGGGGGATTGTGTTGAAAGATTCTGATTTTCACTTTCAACTTGTGTTTCTTTACTATCTGTTAAATTTGCCAATGATAAGTTAGAAATTTTATCATTAATATGACTTAATTTATTTTTTAGATCATTTATCTCTTCTTTTAAAAATTGCAGATTCATAATAAAGTTCTCTTTAGTTTGACGTTCATCTGCTTGATTATTACTAATAGCACTTATCTTTTCTTCAAGTATATTGACGGTCTTGCACATTGAAGAAATATCTTTAGAAATAACAACCATTTTTTGTTCAAGGTTCTCTACAACTTCTTTAATTTTCTGTAATTCTGATAAGATCAATTTTGTGTCTTTTTTTATAGAATAGGAAGGTATACTAAAAAAGAAACAAATAAACACATAAAAAATAAAAGCCTTTTTCATTTATTATTTTTTAACAATAGTGAATTCACTCCTTCTATTCTGATAATATGTCTCCTCATCAACACCTCTTACAAGGGGTTTACTCTTTCCATATGATATAATCTTTATTCTTAATTCAGGTACACCAAGGGAAAGAAGGTAATTCTTAGCAGCTTCAGCTCTTTTCTCACCAAGAGCAATATTATACTCAATTGTTCCTCTTTCATCACAATGACCTTCAACTAAAATCTCTACACTTGGATGTTTTAATAACCATTCAGCATTACTATGTAAAATTGGTTTCATGTCATCTTTAATATAATATTTATCAAAATCAAAGTGTACCTTCTTTAGATAACCTGCCTTGTTTGCTTCTTCCAAATCTCTCTTCTGAAAAATTTCTTCTTCAGTTAAAACAGGCCTTTCAACTTTTGGGGTAACCTCTTCCACTTTTTCAACAACAGGCTCTTTTACAGGTTCTGTTTTCACCTCTTTTTTCTTACATGTACTAAAAAACACAATTAACATAAAACTAATTAAAATCACAAAAAACTTTTTGTTCATAAATCCTCCTAATAATTATAATTTATAATATATAAAATAAATTTTGTCAAATATATTCTTTTATTTTATCTTGCTCTTTTTTGCCACTTAGACATTTTATTTTCACCTTTATTAGTAATTTGTATCAAATTTGTACCATCATAATCAACAATATACAATTGGTATATTCCTGTTCTATTTGATGAGAAAACAATATGCCTCCCATCAGGAGACCACGATGGATTCTCATTTCTGGACGCATTTTCAGTTAATTTTATCATTACATTACTTCTTAAATTATGAACATATATATCAAATCTTCCTTCTATCCTTGAAACAAAAGCAATCCTTGTGCCATCAGGAGACCAGGCAGGTGAATCATGATAAGTCCCCTCATAAGTTATTCTTCTTACATTTGTTCCCTCTGCATCCATAATATAAATCTGAGGAGTTCCGCTTCTCTGTGATGTAAAAGCTATTTCTCTACCACTGTAACTCCAGCATGGTGATGTATCAATAGCTCTATTAAATGTAAGTCTCTTTTCTTTACCTGTTTTCATATCCTTTAAAAATATCTCAGCATTCCCAGCTTTTGTTGAAGTAAAAACAATTTTATCATTTTCCGGGGACCAGTCTGCACAATAATTTGCTCGACCAGTAGAAACCAATTCTGTTTTCCCTGTATATAGATAAAATATATACAAATCAGGATTATTCCTTCTGTAAGAAGTATAAAGAATTTTTTCATTATCAAAACTCCATGAAGGAAGCAAATCAATATATTCATTATAAGTCATTCTCTTTACTCTCTTTCCATCATAATCCATTATATAGATCTCTTTGTTTCCATCTCTACTTGAAACAAAAGTGATCTTTGAATTAAAAATAGGTTTCTCTCCAAAATGCTTCATCATTTCATCTGCTGCTTTGTGTGCGATCAACCTAATAAATTCTACTTTACCACCAAAATTCCTACCAAAAATAAATTTTCCGCTTTTAACCTCATATACTTTAAATGAAAAAACAATCCTCTTCTCCTTTGAAAACTCAATTTCTCCGGATATTAAAATATTAGCTTGAATAGACTCCCAATCTTTAAATATAATATTGGATGGGTTAAATTTATGAATATAAGTGTAATGTTCTCTTGGTATTAATTTAAACACCCTTGAAAATTTCAAGTCATTCCATAAAGTTTCATAAATCTCCTTTTTTACACTTTCATCAATAATAGAGTCTTTAGTAAAAGCAAAATCTGGTAAAGCAACAGGAATCATTGGCATTCCATCCCTTATTCTGATTCTAACTTCCTGCTGCGAATATAAATTTTTAGGTAATATTCCAATAATAAAACCAATTATTAACATACTAACAATAATTTTTAAAATTTTCATTATTTATCCTTATTTTTCACACTCAAACTCAAAATGTACAATTAGATATCTTGATGTGAAATCTGAAGGAAGAGGAGGAAAAGGTGCTGCATTCTCAACTGCTCGTAATGCAGAAAGATCAATAGAATCAATTCCACTATTCTTCTCCAATATTAGATCCCTCATCTCTCCATTCCTGTATATTTTAAAACAAACAATTGCAATTCGTTTTTCTCTTAACCCCGGTGATATTAAAGAATTATACCAGGATGATGAAACTTTATTTTTTAATGTATCTATATAATAAGCATAAGGAAATGAATAACCTCCTGTGCCATTCCCTTGTCCATAACCTGAACCTGTACCATCACCAACTCCATCTCCTCTTCCAGAAGAAATCCCTGTTTTAATAACATTAGAATACCCCTTATTAGATTTCAAATTACCCTGGTCAAGTTCTTTTTTACTTTTTTCCCTCTTTTTTCTTACAACTGATATCAATTCTTTCTTCGGTTTTTCTGTTTTTTTTCTCCCCTTTTTATCTGGATACCTGAATTTTGATTCAACGCTTTTTTTTACTGTTAAATCTTTTACTTTCACTGAACTTTCTTCAACAATACTTGCGTCACTCTTACTTTCCATACCTTTTTTAATCCCTTTTCCACCTCTACCTCCTCCTGAAAAATTTACTAAATCTACATAATAAGTAGTTTCATTACCAGACTTATTTTTTGGTACATAAATTACAAGTGCAAAAATAGAAATATGAAAAATTACAGATATTATTATTGCTGCTTTAAATTTCACTGTTTTACTTTTTTTTAACTATAATTCCAACCTTTTCAATCCCTGCTTTTTTTATTATATCCAAAGTTGAAATCACATATCCATAAGAAACACTCTTATCAGCCTTCAAAAAAACAACCTTCTCTCTTTTGTTATGAAAATAATTCTTCAATCTTGATTCCAATAAATACAAATTTATATTTTTATTTTCCATAAATATATAATGATCCTTTGTTATTGTAAGAACAAGACCTCCTGAGCTCGGGTTTGTTTTTGTTTCTGCTGAGGGTAAATTTACATTAATACCAGATTGCATCATTGGTGCAGTTACCATAAATATAATAAGAAGAACTAACATTACATCAACCAAAGGAGTTACATTTATTTCTGATAAATTAGAAGAAAGTTTTAAAGGATGTTTAACATGCATTATTTTATTTTTTCACTAACATTTAAAAATTCATAAATAAACTCTTCCATTATAGAGATCAATACTTTTAATTTATTTAACAATAGATTATAAAAGATAACAGCAGGAATTGCTGCAAATAATCCAAGAGCAGTGGCAATAAGAGCTTCTGCAATACCTGGTGCAACTGTTGTTAAATTTGCATTCCCATGTGTGCCAATACTATGAAAAGAACTCATTATACCCCAGACTGTACCAAAAAGACCAATAAATGGGGTAACAGTCGCAGTTGTTGCTAAAAAGCCATTCAATCGCTCAAGCCGGGTTATTTCAGAGCTAGACCCACTTATAAGTGCTCTATGTACACTGTCTGTATCTTTATTTTCAGGAGAACAATCTGGGCCCATTTGTATAGAAATTTCTTTATACCCATATTTGAAAATTTTAGCTAATGGGTTATTTTTCAATAATTGAGAAAATTTATGTATGTCAGGAAAATTCTTTGTTTTTCTAAAATAATTAATAAATTTTGCTGAATTTTTTTTCGCTTTTTTATACTCAAACAATTTAAAAATAATCACTGCCCATGATACAACTGAAAAAAACATAAGCAAAAGCAAAACAAACTTTACAACTGGAGAAGCGCTTAAAATAAGTGAAAATGAATTACTTGTCTTTATACTTGTTTGAGATACCATATTTAATATATTGTTCATACAAACAAATCTAACATAAATTAATTTATATTTCAATACCAATCAATGTATTACTCCCTTTTTTATATTATGGAGCAATACTATCAATTACATTACATTAAATTTTGATCAAAATAATATTGACAATCTTTATAAATTGATTATAGTATTAAGTGAGAATTATGAATATAAAAAAAGCAATAGACACAAAAAAAATAAAACTCAAAAATATTGATCCCAATTCAAATAATAAAAGCAGTATAACCCTCACAATAATCGATGGTGAAGAGAGTGAGTTTGGTAAGATATTTACCTTTTATAAAGAACATATACTTATAGGGCGAAACAGATATAGTGACATTTTTATTGATGATGAAAAAACAAGTAAAGATCATTGTGAAATAAAAATCATAAAAGATGATGAAAATAAAATAGATCGGATTATTATAAAAGATCTCTATTCAACCAATGGTACATATATAAATGAAAAACCCATAAGCAATAAAACATTAAAATCAGGGGATAAAATTAAAATTGGAGAAACTACACTGCGGTTTAGCTACAATGATGAGCTTGAAGAAAAATATCATTCAAAACTTTTTAATATTGCCACCTCTGATTCTTTGACAAAATTATACAATAAAAGATACATAATTAGTGAACTTGAAAATCAATATAAAATTGCAAAAAGAAATAATCGAATATTTAGCTTGATAATGTTTGATATAGATAATTTCAAAAAAGTTAATGATAAATACGGACATATAGCTGGAGATGAATTCTTAAAAAATGTATCCTCTTATATTACTATGAATCTTAGAGAACAAGATATTGCCGGGAGATTCGGAGGCGAAGAATTCTTGATAATCCTCCCTGAGACTGAAATCGAAGGAGCAACAATACTTGCAGATAGAATAAGGGAGAAAATTGAAAAATCTAAAATAGTTTACAGGGGCCATAAGGTTAAAGCAACAATAAGCGCTGGAATCAGTCAATTTAACATTAGTTATAATAATATAGAAGAGTTACTCGAAATAACTGATAAGGCATTGTATAAAGCTAAAAAATTAGGGAAAAATAAAGTAATCAAAGCTAATTAAAAAAAATTTTCAGGGTGTTATAGAGTTGCAGGGTGACACTTCATTTTTTCTTACTTGACGTAAAGATACTTTTAATATATATTTAAACTTGAGGGTAAAATGGAGAAGAAGATTAAAGATTTAACAACAGATGAACTTGAGTTATTAATAAATAAAACAGTTCACAAGGCATTTGAAGACATATCAGAAGACATTCTGGCGTTATCAAGCAAGGAATATATAAAATCTATTGAAGAAGCAAGAGAAGATTTTAAAAAAAAGAAAACAAAAACATTTGAAGAAGTTTTTAGTGTATAAGATATCAATTACAGAACGAGCAGTCAGAGATATTGAAAAGCTAGATATAAAGATAAGAAAAAGAATAGGAGAGAAATTAATAAAATATTCTAAATACCCCTTAAATTACGCAGTAAAATTGGTTAATCCTAAAATTGGATCATATCGTTTTAGAATAGGCGAACATAGAGTGATATTTGACATAGAGGATGATTCAATTGTCGTTTTAAGAGTTGGTCATAGAAGGGAGATTTATAAATAATTAAGTGATTCTGTAGAAAAAAAACCAATCACACTCTAAAATCACAATCACTTCAATAAAAATGTCAAAAACCCAAGCACCGACACCCTACATATTGAATGAGTTGCGTCTGATGCAATCTGGCAATTTTAAAATTTAACCCCTAATACGAGTTTTCACTTAGCTGCTAAAAAACAAAGGCAAACCTTTTTAAGTTAAAGAACAATTTTTTCTAAATATGATTTTACAAAAATAAAATTTTGAAGTAAAGTTATAAAGTTAAAATTATATAATAAAATGAAAAACCAATTAAAAAGAAATATTTATAATATTTTTATAGATGAAGCTGGGCAGACACCATATTACACTGACAGAGAACAGCCTGTATTAACATTAGTTGGAGTGGTAACAAAGAATAGCGAAAAAGAGTTTAATCAAAAAGTTTCATCACTATTGCTGAAATATAGTATTGAAAATGAAACAGAAATTCATGCGAAAGATATTATGGACGGCAAACCGCCATTTAATAACCTTAATTCAATAAAAAAACAACACCTTCTATTTGATTTTTTATTAATAGGAATTGAATATATAGACTTTTTTCATTTCTTCCCTCAATTGAAAGCTTTTACAAGAACGAAAACAAGAAATGATATAAAAAAAAGAAAGAAAATAAAGGCACTATTTGCAGGAAGTCGCCTCAGGTATGGGTGACAGTACTTGATATTTTGACAATTTAACTGCATCTTCATGCTTTTCTACCAATTTTCTCAATTTCTTGTCTCTCTTCATTTTAATTATTTTTGTTTTATCACTTTTTTGTTTTTGTCAAATGTGTAGGCTTGACCCCATCTCCCTCAATAATAAAGATTTGACCCCTACCCTTTTTTCTGAATAAAAGAAAACACAAATTTAAATTATTGATATTTGCCCTCTAATAGATGACCAATTTATTGCCATTCATTTTTTATTATTTACTTTCTTAAGATAATTCGATTTAAGTTTTAAAGCTCTATCCATATTTGATGATCTTAAAATCGTGTGAATTGCTTCAGTGCTATCAACCAAAATTCCTACAGTAGTTGTAAGTAAATGAGACATTTCGTCGGGATTTATGGGTTTAAATATGTGCATGTCATAATCCATTGAGTTTTCATCAATACTCATATGTCTTAAATCGAGAGCACTTAAATTGTTATGCGTTTCTGAACTAAACAAGATATAGATAGATCTGTATTCATTTAATAATTGGGCTTTTTGGAATTTTTCAAATATTTTCAGTTTTTTAAAACCTTTCCCCTTAAGTAGCTCTTTCCTTTTCCTTAATTTTTGTAAATGTTCATCCCGTCCTTGTATATTAACAACTCCCTCTAGATAAGGATTACCCCCTATTTTTGCTTCGTCATATAACTTAAGTTCTTCACAGATATTATTGAGTTCCAAATAATTTCCATATGTAGGATCATTACATAAATTTTTAAAATCAGCATACGCTTCAAGCAAAGTTCTTAATATGATTGCTATACCAATTGGAGATCTTGCATCATAAAGTACAAGAATTACTTTCGACAATTCGAGTATCGATCCATAAAACGAGACAATGTATTTATGCCATGGGTGAGATTTGTCAAATTTGATCTTTTCTACCAAAAGCCTGCAATCTTCAATAGTTTTATTTAAATAGTCTCTCATTTTAATCTCTAAATTGGGGTCAGGCCTTTCATTTTAGCATTAGTCTTTTTTTTCAGGCTTTTAACTCCTTCACAAAAGGTACTAAACCTTCAAAGCTTCCATTTGAAATAATAACAATTAAATTATCTTTTTCTAAATCAATCTCTAACAAAAATTCTTTAAACTCTCCGTAATTATCAAATATTAAAACCCTTTTCCCAGTTTTTTCCAGTTCACATTTTATTTTTTTTACATCCAATCTTTCATTAATTGGAATTTTCTCTTTATTGTAAACATCCTTAATTATTAGTTCATCTGAATCTAAAAAACTATCTACCAACCTGTCTTGAAAAAAATTTCTCCTTAAACTCCAGCTTCTTGGTTCAAACAGACAAATTATCTGCTTTTCTGGATACAATTCTTTTAAAGATTCCAGACTATTCTTTATTGAAGTTGGATGGTGAGCAAAATCCTCTAAAAACAAGGTGTTTTTAACCTTATTTATTATTCTCAGTCTTCTATCAACCCCCTTAAATGTCTCTACAGCTTCTCTTATTACCTTTTCTTGAATACCTAAATGGAGACCCAGGGTTATACCTGAGCTTAGATTCCATATATTATATTTACCCAAAAGACTGGTTCTAAATTTCATCTCATTTGATCGATTTTCTAATACGAATTGGTATTGATTATTTTTTAATTCAATATTTTTTATTAGATAATCTGCATTTTTTGATCCATAAGTAATAACGGGTGTAAAAGATTTTTCAACTACTTTGTTATTCATTTCAAAATCCCCATTCATAATAATTATACCATGTGAAGGAACCTGATTGACAAGGTTCTTGAAGCTTTTTATATAAGAACCTTCATCTGGGAAAAAATCAATATGATCATATTCTAATGAAGTTAAAATCAAATAAAAAGGGTGGTATTTCAGAAATTTCGAAGAACGATCAAAAAATGAAGTCTCATATTCATCACCTTCTACTACAAAGTAACCTCCAGATCCAACAGAACAATTTGATTCAAAATTTAGAGGTTTTCCTCCAATAAAAAAACCTGGTTTTAAACCAGCATAATCAAAAAGATGTGAAATAAAAGAAGAAATCGTAGTTTTTCCGTGAGTACCTGCAACCACAACTGATCTCCTTCCCTTTATAAAGAATTTATAAAGAGCTTCAGCCATTGAATAGTACTCAATATTAGTATTTAAAATATATTCAGCCTCTGGATTCCCCCTTGAAACAATATTTCCTATAACACAAAAATCAATATCATCAGGAATATTCTTTTCATCATAAGAATTGAAAATTTTAGCATTCATCTTTTTTAGAATTTTATCTACTGGAGGGTAATAATTTGTGTCAGAGCCATAGATTTTATATCCATTTTGATAGAACAATCCTGCAATTGAACTCATCCCTACTCCACCTATCCCTACAAGAAAAACCTTCATTATATGACTCCTTTCTCTCGTATTACAATCCCTTCAAAGTTTGAAGTGTCTATTTCAATTTCCACACCAAGTGGCAATGTATGAATATTATTAGAATGCCCTACAGGAAGGTTGTAAATTACTGGAATATTAAGACCTTTTAAATATTCTACAACATGGAATAAAAAAATATTTCTTTCTATATTATCTTTAAAGCAAAATGGGAATTCTCCCAATAAAAGGCCCTTGATCTTCTTAAAGATTCCAGCCTCAGAAATTTGCCAGAGCATACGATCTAATTTATAATGTCTCTCATTCAAATCTTCTAAAAGCAATATTCTCCCATTTACTTCCGGAAGGTAACTTGTGCCAATAAGAGAGGCAAAATTAGAAAGACACCCTCCTGTTACTATACCTCTGGATGCCCCTGCTTTTAAAATTTTTCCTGATACTTTAATTTCATTATAATCACCCTCAAGAATCTTTACTAAATTATCAGTATTAACTCTGTTTTCAGATAATGATGAATAAACCATTGGACCATAAAACACGACCATATTAAAATGACCCATTATATGCCATAGTAAATAACTTACATCAGATTTACCAATAATAATCTTAGGCTCTTTAAGTTTTATTTTAGATAAAAATGGCAACAAATAATTTGAGCCATAACCCCCTCTTGCAGCCCAAATAGCTTTTATCTCATCATTATCAAAAAATTTCTGAATATCATTTATATTTTCATTAGAAAATTTTGCTCTAAAATCTATATTTGATAGAATATCATTGGCTTCAATTGGTATATATCCCATATCTTTTATTTTATTCAATCCCTTATTTCTGAAAGAATTTTTTATAGGGGAAGATGGGACAATAATTCCAATTTTATCGCCTTTTTTCAATTTCTTAGGTTTTAGAATCATTCTTTTGCAAATTTAAAATAACATTTGTTCCCTTATTTTTTTCAGAAAATATTTCAACCTTTCCATTATGCAATTCAACTATTCTTTTAGTAACATACAATCCAATACCAGTCCCCCCTTCCTTAGTTGAATAATCTTCATCAAATATCAAATCTATCTCTTTTCTGGTCATTCCAACACCATTATCAATAATATTAATAATAACACTATTTTTATCCTCTTTTAACTCCAATTGAATACTCCCTTTTTTTTCACCAATAGCTTCAATCGAATTTGTTAAAATATTTTTTATAGCCTGTTTTATCTTTATTTTATCTAAAACAACTTTAATGCTCTCTTTCTCTGATTCAGAATTTACAACAAAATTAATCTGAGGATAAACCTGTTCAAAATTAGATACTTCCTCTTTAACCAAATCATATAAATTAAACTCCTCTAAATTTATTTCATCTAAATGAGTGAAATCTAAAAACCCATATGATACCTTCTTTAAATGTTCTGCCTCTTCTATTATAAAATTTATAGATTTTTCAATTGTTTCTTCATAATCCTCTCTTTTATCTTTTAAAGATTTCAATACTTGTTCTGCAGATAACCTGATTGGAGTTAAAGGGTTTTTAACCTCATGAGCAACTCTCCGCCCAAGTTTTATTAAAGTCTTCATTCTTGAGATTTCAGATATACTCTTTTTCTGTTCTTTTATGCCTTCAACCATTGAATTAAAACCTAAATAAAGATTTCTTAACTCCACCTCTGAAGGTAATTTTTTCAAACTCTTTAAATTCCCTTTTTCAACTTCGGACATACCTTTATTTAAGACATTAATTGGAGCAAGAATCTTATTTCTGAAGAAAAAAGCAGATGAAAATCCTGTTATTAAAAGTATAAAAAACAGAGTAATTATAAAATCTGAATAATTCTCTCTACCTGACAAAATATAGCTACCCTTATATGAAAAATCTATATTGAAGATATAATCAGAAATTTTAAAAAATAGATTAAAAGAATTTCCATTAGTTTCAATAGAAAATTCCTGGTTTTTTTTATTTAGTAAATCTAAAATATTTGAACTCAAATATTCGGGTATCTTGGACTCAATAATTTTTTTGTAATTTGAGGTATATAGTAAATTGCCGTTTTGATAAACACTAACATCATTATCAACAATCTTTGAAAGTAAAAATAAGTTATCTCGACTTAATTCTCCCTTATCCTTAACAATATTATTTATAATATTTTGAGCTGTTTTCCCCTTATCATAAACAAACTCTCTTAAATGTCTTTTTGATAATTGATTGTTAAAATTTAAAGAAAATATAGAAAAAATTATTGCAGTAAATAGAGAAATTAAAATTAAAATAATAAAGACACGAATTGAAAACGAAAAATAAATCAATTTCCATTCAATTTTTTTAAGCTCATTAAGATTGAAAAAGATAAAAAACAACATGAAAAAAAGATAGATTTTAATGATTTCAGAAAAATTCTTTACAACACTATTTTTTGGGTAAAATATAACAATATGATTCTCGTTGTTCTTGAAAATAAATCCTTTAAATTCAAAACCCATATGTTTGAAGTTTATCCATTTATCATTATATTTCACAATTCCTGAAATATTTTTCAAATTTATATTTGAAGGGTTCTCCAATATCTGGTTATTTTCATTGAATTTTATATAACTCAAATCACTTCCTTTAATTTTCCTATCAATATTAAATATATTGATATTTTCCCTGTTTCTAAGTACTAATTCTGGAGAATTTAAAACCTCTACAATTATATATCCAAGGTGCTTTGACTTATCAAATACACTTATAGATGCAATTGCAAGATGGATTTCTTTTCCATATAAAAAAGCTTTCACATCTTCAATTGCCCAAAATGGGAAAAAATCCCTTTCCTTAACTCTGATATATGGTATCTGCAATGAAAAATAGTTATCAATTTCTTCATTATTGGAAAGAATAAATATTCCAGAAGCGACATTCTCCTTAGAAGCCAGACTATTTTTCCATATAGTTTCAAGTTTTGGAACTGATCCCTCCTGAAAAAACTCTTTAAAATTATTACTTGCGGAATTTATTTCATGAACTATTTCTCTGGCAATAAATTTTGCATAATTCCCTTTATTAAAAAATATGTTTTCTAAATTACTACTTATAAATTCCCTTTTATTATAAGTAGAATTACTTAACGATAAAACAAAAACAGAAACTGTTATTATAAATAGAACAAGAAGCCCTGAAATAAAATTTCTTTTTAAAAAGAATAGTATGAATAGAATTATTGAAAAAATAAGAAAATTTACATAAAATTTTTTAATTACTAAAGCAAAAAAAACAAAAAATCCAAATTGTATTATAAAAAAAAGACTTATATTAAAGACAGACGCTTTAATTCTATTTTTATAAGAAAATAGTAATGGGAAAATATGAAGCAAAAATACAACAAAAATGAGAGTTAAATAATTAAGTTTCAAAATAAAATCAGAATAAAAGAAATCAACAGATTTAAAAATCATATCAGAGAAAATAACTACCAGACATGCTGAAATATTAAAGAAAATATAAGAGAATAATTTATTTTTAAAGTTCTTCAATAATAAAAAAAATAGATAATTTAAAAAAATTACCATTACTAAAATTTCATAAATAGAATTAAACTTAAAATTAAAGATATTTAAAAACAGATTTTTTTCATAAATCAAAGAAACTAAATAACATAAAACTATAAATACACATGAACTGATAATAAAAGAAAAGATTCTTTGCTTTAATCTCCTTTTTCTATATGTAATATAAATTATCAGTAAAAAAAAGGCCAAAATAGATAAGTATAAAAATAATTTCTGTTTCATTTTAAAATAATTTAAGACATCTTTATTTGAAAATTTTAAATGTAAAATGAGCTGATCATTTGAATCTTTTAGGGTATGGTCAAAAAGATACATATCCTTTACTTTATCATATTGATACTTGTTCTCCATTGAACTCATATTGTTATCAACAAATTTTAGATCAATAACAGGAAACAAATATTTTGCTGTTTTATAAATAAAATCGTCCTTTAAATCAAAGAAATACTTTATGAAAAAAATATTTTTGTCCATTTTTTGAATGAAATATAGCTCGGAATGCTCCTTTATTAAAAACCATTTTCCAACATTAATATCTTCAAATTTAAAACAATAAATTTCACCATAATAATCAAAAATCACTCCCCTTTTCTCAATTACAAGAGCTTCCTTTTGATTCATTTCGGAATGTTCAAGCTTATTTATTTTATATTTTTTAAATAAAAACTCAGCTCTTTTCTTATAGTTTATGACCTTATTTTCAAGATTTCTTTCAAAAATTCTAATATCTTTTAATACATTTTTATTGATTTTATCTCTATTTATTTTTAAGCTATTTGAAACAAACAAAAAAATAAAAAGAAACAAAAAGGAAATTAGTACAAAAATAAATACTAAATTCTTAGTCCTCTTAGATAATAAAGTTTCCATTCTTTGTCTCTAGTCATAAAAAATATTAGTTTGTATAAAACTATCTTACCTGATTTTTTATTCTTTAAAGCTATATTAAGTGACTGGATCGCAAAATCAACTTCAATCTGTTTTGAGGACCATTCTATTTTCTGTGTTTTATATTCGGAAAATTTCATACAAAAATCATCAATAAATTTTTCTGAATAAAAATAACCATTCATAAGAAATGGTTTTTCTAAATTTATAGATATTTTTTCCTTACAAATAGTTTTAAAACCAGAAAAATCACCATTTTTAACAGCATTTTGAATTGGCTGCATTAACAGAAAATGCTGAGCATTAACGAATAAAGTCAATAAAATTATAAATATCTTCATTTTATATAAAAACCTAAAAGTTTCTCCATTTATATTCTAATATTTTAAAATTTTATATATTATATTAATAAAATATATAACTATTTATATTATAATCTTTTAATTTTTCCCTACCATTCAAGAAACCAAGTTCAATTAGAAATTCTAAACCAATTATTTTCCCATTTAATCTTTCAACCAATTTTGCGACAGCAACACCAGTGCCTCCTGTTGCTAATAAATCATCAACAATAATGATATTTTCTCCCTTTTTTATTGAATCAGTATGAATTTCAATAGAATTCACACCATATTCAAGTGTATAATCTTGCTTAATTTTTTCAAAAGGCAGCTTTCCAGGTTTTCTTGCAATAACCAATCCACATCCTAATCTATATGCAACAATTCCTCCAAACACAAAACCTCTTGATTCTATTCCCACAACTTTATCGATCTTTTTATCAATATATTTTTTACACATAAGATCAACTGCGTATTTAAAAGCATTTTTATCTTTTAAAAGAGTTGTAATATCTTTAAAAATAATTCCCTTTTCAGGAAAATCAGGAACATCTCTAATAAACTTTTTTAAATCCATAAAACCTCCCTTATTATCTAATTCCTTATATTCTATTATAATCATCTTCATATCTGATAATATCATCTTCCCCCAGATATGAGCCTGTTTGGATTTCAACAAAAACTACTTCTGAATTTCCATTGTTTTCAATTCTATGTTTTGCTTTTTTATGAATAAATATGCTCTGGTTAGGTGCAAGGAACATTTTTTTCTCATCTAATTGAACAACTGCATTACCCTGTAAAATAATCCAATTTTCAGATCTATGCTCATGACTTTGAAGCGATAGCTTTTGGCCTGATTTTACAATTATTCTCTTTACCTTAAGACTCTTCTCTTCATACAAAATTTCAAAAGAGCCCCAGGGTCTTTCTTCTTTATATATCATAAATTATACTTTTGTTTAACAACTTCAATATCAGATTTAACCATCATTTTAATCAAATCTTCAAAATTTACTTCTGGTTTCCATCCAAGCTTCTGTTTTGCTTTGCTATAATCTCCTATTAAAAGATCAACATCAGCTGGTCTTTTAAAACTCTCATCAACTCTTACAAAATCTCTGTAATCCATATCAAGATAGGAAAATGCAATTCCAACCAATTCTCTTACTGAATGTGTCTCCCCAGTTGCAACTAAATAATCATCAGGCTTATCTTGCTGCAACATCAACCACATAGCTTTAACATAATCACCTGCAAATCCCCAATCTCTTTTAGAATTTAAATTCCCCATCCTTAGCTCTTTTAACAAACCCAGCTTTATTTTTGCAGCATTATACGTTACTTTTCTTGTCACAAATTCTATGCCTCTCCTTGGCGACTCATGATTAAAAAGAATACCAGAAACACCAAAAATATCATAACTCTCTCTATAATTTACAGTTATATAGTGACCATAAACCTTTGCAACACCATACGGACTTCTTGGGTGAAAAGGAGTTGTCTCTTTCTGAGGAATCTCTTTCACCTTACCAAACATCTCTGAGGAAGAGGCTTGATAAAACTTTATCCTCGGGTTTACAACCCTTATAGCTTCAAGGACTCTTGTTACTCCAATTGCAGTAAATTCAGCAGTTAATACTGGCTGATTCCATGAAGTCGGAACAAAACTCATAGCAGCCAGATTGTATATTTCATCTGGCTGTGCTTCCTCTATTAACCTAATTATAGAGTATTGATCCAATAGATCCGCCTGCCTTATGTTAATTCTATCTTTAATATGATCAATTCTATCTAAATTTTCCACACTGGATCTTCTTACCATTCCAAAAACTTCATAACCTTTTTCAAGTAAAAGTTCAGCCAAATATGAACCATCCTGCCCTGTGATCCCGGTTATTATTGCTCTTTTACCCATTTATTGCTCCTTATAGTCAATTATTCTATATTAAATGATTTATTTAGTCAAACATTTGAAAGAGTCATATAAGGAGTCAGGGGTTATAAAAACAACTTACCTGAATTTAGGTTATAAGTTTTATCAACTTTTTTTGCTAATTTTTCATTATGAGTTACTATAATTGCAGTTAAGCCTTTTTTATTCACCAGATCTTTAAAAATATTAAATACCTTCTCCCCTGTTTTCCAATCAACATTCCCTGTTGGTTCATCCGCCAATAAAAGCTTTGGAGAATTAATCAAACTCCTTGCAATTGCAGCCCTCTGCCTCTCTCCACCAGAAAGCTGATAAGTCATATAATCAGATTTATCAGCTAATCCTACATCTTCAATAAGCCTTTTTGCTCTTTCAAAAGCTTTTTTTTTATCAAAATTTTTCATCAAAAATGGGAAAGATACATTTTCTATAACATTTAATTCTGGCATTAAATAATGAAATTGAAATATAAAACCTATACTCTGATTTCTATATTCTGATTTTTTTTTCTTATCAAACTCTAAAATATTTTCTCCCTGAAACATTATTTCACCTTCATCAGGATTATCAAGTCCACCAATAAGATGAAGCAAAGTACTTTTCCCTGAACCTGAAGCGCCTGTTACTGCAATAATAGTACCTTTTTCCAATTTAAAAGATAAATCCTCAATTACAGTTAATGTTGATTTATCTGGAAGTTGAAAACTTTTTTTTATTTTATTTACATCTAAAATAACATTTGTCATTACTTTTATTTAACTTTTTTATCAAAGCACGTAAAAAAACTACTCTTCTTCCTCTTTTTTTACCCTACCCTCTTTTACTGCATCATCAATTATCTTTTTCTGCAACTGGTGTGGTACTTGCTCGTAATTGGAAAGTTCCATAAAATATGTCCCTCTTCCTCCAGTAATTGAGGTTAAAGTTGGATTGAAATCAAGCATTTCAGCCATTGGTACTAAAGCAGTAATAACATGATTTTTCCCTTTTTGTTCCATTCCCTGAATTTTTCCTCTTCTTCCACTTAAATTGCCATTTATGTCACCCATAAACTCTTCAGGAACTATTACCTGTACTTTCATTATTGGCTCTAACAATGTTGGCTTAGCCTGTTTTATACCCATTTTGAACGCCATTGAAGCAGCGATCTTAAAAGCCATATCAGAAGAATCAACTTCATGAAAACTCCCATCATAAAGATTAACCTTAAAATCCACAACAAGATAACCAGCTAAACCCCCAGTTACTTTTGCTTCTCTTATACCCTTTTCAACAGCAGGAATATAATTCCTTGGAATTGAACCACCAAAAATAGTATTTTCAAATACAAACCCCTTACCTCTTGGTAATGCTTCAATTTTCAATAAAACATGTCCGTACTGACCTCTACCTCCACTCTGTTTCTTGTACTTTTTTTCTACATCAGCTTTACCAGTAATTGTTTCTAAATATGGAATCTTTGGAGGTTTCATTGTGACTTCAACATCATATCTCCTCTTTAACCTATTTACAACTAATTCAACATGAAGTTGACCATTCCCTGAAATAATTAATTCTTTTGTCTGAAAATCCCTTTCAGTCTTAACTGTCGGATCTTCTTCCATAATTTTACTTAGAGAAGTTGATATTTTATTTTCATCAGACCTCGATTTCGGTTCAATTGCAAAAGATATTGATGGAATAGGAAATTTAAATTCCGGGAATTGAACCTTTTCACCCTTAATACACAATGTATCACCAGTTTGAGTTTCTTTCAGTTTAGCAACAGCAACTATTTCTCCAGGTTTTACCTCTCCGCAAGGTTCCTGATTTTTACCCTGAAGAAAAAATAAACCCCCTATTCTCTCTTCTTTTGATTTATTATTATTATAATATGTTGAATCTGGTTTTAGAATTCCAGAAAAAACCTTTATAATTGATATTTTACCTGTAAAAGGATCAGATATGGTTTTAAATACAAGGCCTGAAAATTTTGCTGATTTATCTGGCAAAATTTTTCCTTCAAGAGTTTCTATTTCTCCAATATCAAGTATAGATGGAGTATACTTCAAAATAAAATCAATCAGGTGATTCACACCAATGTTTGAATAAGCATCAGTAACCAATACAGGGAATATATCTCTTTTCAAGATGCCTGATTTCAAACCTGAGGCAATTTCCTCAGAATTCAAATCACCCTTTTCAAAATATATTTCCATTAATTTTTCATCATTTTCTGCTATCTTTTCGATTAGTTCTTCCCTCTTTGCTTGAAGCTCATCTTTTATGTCAGACGGTATTTCAACCTCTTTATAATCTCCTTTTTCATCCTTTCCATACTCATAAGCTTTCATCTCTATCAAATCAACAATTCCTGAAAAGCTATTACCTTTGCCAATAGGATACTGAACTGCAATTGAGTTTTTTCCAAATGATTCTATAATTGAATCGTAAGCATTATTAAAATCTGAAAAATCTTTTCCCATTTTATTTACAACTAAAACTAAAGGCTTTTTCAATTCAGTCATTGAATCAAAAATCTTTTCAGATTGGACTTCAACACCTTCATAAGCACTTACAATCATAACTCCCGTTTCAACAGCCCTTAAACCTAACCTTACTTCCCATGCAAAATTAGCATACCCCGGAGTATCAATAATATTAATCTTATATTTATCTTTTAAAGCATATGCTAATGAGGCTTGGATTGAGATCTTTTTCTCAATCTCTGCTTCATCATAATCAGTAACAGTATTACCCTGTTCAATCCTACCTAATCTACTTACCATATCTGTATTAAATAGAATCGCTGAAACCAGGCTTGTTTTCCCAGTCTGACCATGACCGACTACTGCAATATTTCTTAAATTTTCACTTAAAATATCCTTCATCCTTTTTCCTCCTGAAATAATTAATAAGTGTTATAAAGATTTATAGCAAATCATAAAAGATTACACTTTCATTGTCAAGATATATTATTTAGTATTTATATATTAATTAAAAACCAAAAAACCTTTATATTTGGATTTTTTGTTACATTATTATATAATTTGCTGATTAGGAGATGATTATGTATAAAAAAATTATAATCTGTATGATCTTGAGTTCTATTTTTTTGTCCTTAGGTTTCATTTATAGTGATACATTCAATAAAGATCAAAAACCAAGATTTGCACCTCTTAATCCTGAATTTTTAATTTACAAAAATAATTCAAAGAAAAGATTAGCTTCAACCCTTTCAAAAAAGAGTCTATTAAATGGATGGGTTCCCTCTCCTGTTGATCTTTCCCATATAAAAGGAATAGTTGATAAGAGAGTTTGTAAAACCTATCCATCAAAATATGATCTGCGTGAATACAATAAACTACCTCCTATAAGAAATCAAGGACAATGCGGTTCCTGTTGGGTTTTTGGAACCTTTGCTTCTATCGAATCCTGCCTCCTTCCTGAGGAAGTATGTGATTTTTCCGAACAACACTTAAATACTAATCATGGATTTGACTTCCAGGAATGTGAAGGTGGGAATATTTATATATCCACAGCTTATTTAGCAAGATGGGATGGACCTGTAATAGAGACACTTTATTCATACCCATATTTTACTCCAAATAAAGTTAATTCAGGAACCTACATGTTTTTAGCAAAACATATTCAACAGGTTGTATTTCTCCCTAACAGATGTGGTCCAGATGTTGTTCTTGGTACAGATGAAGATGAAATTCAAGATGGATATGAGCCAGTACCCAGAGATCCTTTAAAAAACAATACTGTTAAGTGGTTTATCACCAATTATGGTGCCATTACTGCAGGCGTGAAATGGGATTCATCCTGTTATAATAGTTCAACATATAGTTTTTATTATAAAGGAGAGCCAGGTATTAATCATGCAATTTCTATTATTGGTTGGGATGATAATTATCCCGCAAACAATTTTAACACTATACCCCCTGGCAATGGTGCTTTTATTATAAGAAATAGCTGGGGATCTAACTGGGGAGAACAAGGCTATTTTTATATTTCATATTATGATACTGCATTAACTACAGATGCTTCCTTTAACAATGCAGAAGATGAAGATAATTATGCAACCATATACCAATACGATCCGTTTGGTGTAACATCCTCCTTTGGTGGACTTGATACCACATATTGGGGAGCTAACATTTTTGAGAGTTCAAGTAATCAACCCCTTGCAGCAGTCAGTTTTTACACGAATGACTCAAATGTAAATTATGAGGTCTATATTTACAAAAATATAAGTAGCAATAATCCAGCAAAAGGAACACTTGCAGCAGAAAAAGCAGGGTCTTTGACTTATGCAGGTTATTATACAATAAAACTTGATTCTCTTGTTGCTCTAAATCCTGGAGAAAAATTTTCAGTTGTAGTTAAATTTACTAACTCAAATTATAAGTATCCTGTTCCGGTTGAATCTCCTATTACTGATTACTCATCTTTAGCCAGTGCTAATACAGGAGAAAGTTATGTAAGCAGGGATGGGATTGTATGGCAAGATTTAACTCAATTTTCTTCAAACAGTAATGTATGTATAAAAACATTTACAGTGTTAAATTCAAAAAGCATTATAAATCTAAATGCTACAAGAAAGACTGAAAAAGCATGGTTAATAAAAAAAGATTATGGAATAATTACATTTGAAATAGAAAATTTGCATGGTGTGCCGGTATCAAAAATACTTATTTATAGGAAGAAAATTGATGAAGATTCTTCAATTCTCTGTGAAATCACTCAAGAAAATTTTCAGACAGGACATTATACATATTATGATAAGTATCTTGAAAAAGACAAAACATATATTTACAGAGCAGTTGCATACAATTCTTCAGGTTCTATCATTGGAAAATCAAATATTAACTCAATATAGAGGAAAATAATCAATACTTCATAAACCCAAAATTTGATTTTTGATGTAAAAAATTATAGAATGTTTTTTTTTAGATTTATAATAAAGGTGTAAAATGAAAGATAAAATCAAAAGCTTACAAAAACTAAGAAAAGAGAGGGATATTGGTGGTGGAATTGATAAAACAGACAAAAGACATACACAGGGTAAAATGACTGCAAGAGAGAGAATTGAATACTTTTTTGATCCTGGTACTTTTGTTGAACTTCAAGGTTATATAAAACATAGGTCAAGTAATTTTGGCCTTGAAAAGAAAAAATTTTTGGGAGATGGCGTTGTATCTGGATTTGGTAAAGTAAATGATAAGCTTGTATATATTTACTCTCAAGATTTTACAGTACTTGGAGGCTCTCTTGGGGAAATGCATGCAAAAAAGATCTTGAATGTAATGGACCTTGCTTTAAAAGTAGGAGCACCAATTGTGGGAATAAATGATTCAGGTGGAGCTAGAATTCAAGAGGGAATTAATAGTCTTGCAGGCTATGGAGATATATTTTATAGAAACACAATAAGCTCAGGTGTTATTCCTCAAATCTCTGTAATAATGGGACCCTGTGCTGGAGGTGCAGTATATTCACCCGGTATTACTGATTTTGTATTTATGGTTAATAATGCATCATATATGTTTGTTACAGGTCCTGAAGTAATAAAAGCAGTAAATAAGGAAGAGGTAACATTTGAAGCTTTAGGTGGAGCTGAATCCCATTCTACAATATCAGGAGTAGCACACTTTGTTGGAAGTGATGAGAAAAACACACTGGATATGGTAAAAGAATTATTAGGCTATATACCTTCTTCAAATATTGAAGAATCTCCTATAACAGAAGCAAATGATCCTTTTGACAGAATGGAAGATGATTTGAATGAAATTGTTCCTGTAAACCCAAATAAACCATATGATATGAAGAAATTAATTACTCTTGTTGTGGATGATTACAAATACTTTGAAGTTCACCAGAATTATGCTAAGAATTTAATTGTTGGTTTTGCAAGGCTTGGAGGAAAAACTGTTGGAATTGTTGCAAACAACCCGGATATATATGCTGGAACTCTTGATGTAAGCGCTTCTCTAAAAGGTTCAAGATTTATAAGATTCTGTGATGCTTTTAATATACCTTTAATAAGCTTTGTTGATGTTCCTGGATTTTTACCAGGAAAAGACCAGGAAGAGTTAGGTATAATTAAACATGGTGCAAAAATGCTCTATGCTTACTCAGAGGCAACTGTTCCAAAATTAACTGTAATTACAAGAAAATCATATGGAGGAGCATATATTGTTATGAGCTCAAAACATTTAGGAGCTGATATAGTTTATGCCTGGCCCACAGCAGAGATAGCTGTTATGGGACCCCAAGGAGCAATAAATATAATATTTAAAAAGGATATTTCAGGTGCAAAGCAGCCTGAAACTTTAAGAGAAAAACTTATCCAGGAATATAAAGAAAAATTTGCAAATCCAAAAACACCTGCTTCCTTTGGATACATTGATGATATAATTATGCCAACTGAAACACGCCCCCTATTAATAAAAGCACTTGAATCTTTACAAAATAAAAACATAAAGAATCCTCCCAAAAAACATGGGAACATTCCTCTTTAAGGAGAAAAAATGCAAGGAACTCCGGAATCAAAAGAAAAAGTACTTATTCCAAATAGAGGTGTTATTGCTCTTGATATTCTATATTCTTTAAAGAGTATAGGCCTTGAAACAATATTACTTTACTCACCTGCTGATTCTCTATCATTACCAGTTAAGCTTGCTGATAGAAGCTATAAATTTTATTCTTCTAAATTAGAAGACAGTTACATGGATTTAGATACAATCATTGAAAAGGCAATTGAATTAGGAATAGATTATATACATCCTGGATATGGTTTTCTCTCAGATAATCCAGAATTCTCAAAATTATGTAGAGGCAATAATATAGGCTTTATAGGTCCTGAATATGAAGTTTTGGAAATCGTTGAAAATAAAATAGAACTAAAAAAAATTGCAGAGAATCTCGGTATTAAAACTCTTCTACACTCAAATCCAATAACAAGTTCTTTAGAGAGCGAATCAATTTCAGATGATTTAAAATTCCCTTTAATAATTAAACCTTTAAAAGGCTCCGGTGGGGAGGGAATTGTAATAGCTGAATATAGAAAAGATGCTCAGGATAAAATAATTGAACTAATGAAAAGAGAAAAATATCAGAAAAATGGAATATTTGTGGAAGAGTTTCTACCTTATTCTCATGAAATAGAAATTCCATTCATGAGAGATATTAAAGGGAATATCCTTTTTCTTCCTGAGATTGAATCTTCAACTCAGAGGAGGTTTCAAAAAATATTTCAAGAATCCCCCTCTGTAAATGTTTCAGAAAACATAAGACAATCTATGTATGAGTACTCAAAAAATATAATCGAAAAGATCAATTATATTGGGCTTGGCTATATTGAATTTATAGTAGAAGATGATAGTGCTTATTTTTTAGAAATAAACCCTACATTTCAGATAAACACGATGATTCCTGAGATCCATACAAAATCAAATTTTATAAAAAAACAATTTGCAATTTCAAAGGGTGAACTTTTACACAATGTTAATGGAGTCAAAATAGTAAAACCTGATCATAATATCTTACTTGTGTCACTTATGGCAGAAAATCCAAATAATAATTTCCAACCATCTTCAGGCACTATAACTGAATTCTTCCATTATTCAACTTTAAGAGATGTTTTTAAAACCCATCTTTACACTGGGTCAAAAGTTCCCCCAATTTATGACCCATACATTGGAAAAATCCTAACTTTCGCACAAAAAAGAGAAACCGCTATAAGTAATATGAGGCACTTTCTTGATAATATTATAATAAGAGGAATCAGAACAAACCTAAATTTTTTAAAAAATTTACTTGATAATAAGAGTCTAAAACAGGGAAAGACGATTGTTGACTTCATTAACCTTAAACATGAAATCTTGAAAAAACCCAAAACAGAAAAAGAGATTTTAATTGCAGGTGCTTTACTTTCAGCTGAATTTCATATACAAAATAGAAAGGAGAATTACAAAGCTAAACTTGAAAAAATGAAACAACCGGGATTTTTCAAAAAAATTATTAAGCGGATATTGAGGTGAGACATGAAATATAAATTTCAGTTAGATAAAAGAATTTTCAGAGTTGAAATTGCTAATAACTCAACATTTCATTCTGAAACTAACATAAAAATAAATAAAGAAAACTTAAATTCATTAATTGGCGAATATAATGAAGAAGAGATAAAATCCTTCTTTATAGATAATAAACTCTATCAGATTGAAATTATAAGAAACAATGAAGGTTATCCTTCCGGAATATATGTAAATGGCGAATACTTTTCCGCTTCTTTACTGAAAATTGATTCTTTGTTTTATTACAAACATAAACCCATTAGTTCCCAAAAATCAGGAATAGTAAAAAGTTTTATTCCTGGAAACATAAAAAAGATTTTTTATGATATAAATGATAACGTTAATGAAGGAGATATTATCTTAATACATGAAGCAATGAAAATGGAAAATGAAATAAAAGCACCTAAATCAGGTATAATTAAAAAAATCAACGTAAATGAAGAGGAAAATATACTTGCAAACCACATTCTATTTGAAATAGAATAACAACTAATTCCAGATGTTATTTGCCACAAAAAGGCTAAATTTAAAATTTATAAATAGTAAATAAAAAGTGAATTTATTTCTATGAAAGGAATAAAAAACTCTCAAACAATTGAAAACAAAAAATTATATCGATCCTTTTTTTTAATTATATACTTTTTTCTAGGGTTTTTCTCCATTATTACACAGACAATAGTGTTAAGAGAATTGGTTGTTGTGGTCCATGGAAATGAAACCATATTAGGTATTTCCCTTGCTCACTGGTTGGTAGGTGTTTTTGGGGGTGCTTTATTAGGTGGATATATTTCTGACAGGATTAAAAATGTACTGAGAATATTTATCTGTTCAGTCATAGCCATGTGCCTGATATCTCCATTAACAATTACAATTATAAGAAACCTCTATTACATAAGTGGCACTTCTGCAGGTACATATATTAATTTTTTTAAGGTATTTGTCTATTCTGGGTTAATTATCTTTCCATTCAGTTTTTTTATTGGTTTCACATTTCCACACGCAGCAAAGTTGCAAACAACTAAAACATTTAGAAATATCAAAAAAGTGGCCAATATATCAAATGTTTACATTTTTGAAGCACTGGGCTCACTTTTTGGAGGCACACTTATAAGCTTCTTTTTGATCGGGAGATTTAACTCCTACTTAATTATCTCATTTTCAGTAATTCCCTTACTTATCATTCTTGAAATTGCAACTATAAAGTTAAGATATCCTTTCATATCTTCATTTATTGCTGTGCTTATTATCATTTACATTTTTTCTCTAACTCCCTATGGAAATGCAAAATTAGATAAAACCACGGTTAAAAAGAGATGGGAAAGTTTTTCAAATTCACATCTTATATGCTCAACTGATTCAATATATCAAAATATTGAACTTGGAAAAATTTATGAGCAATTTAATTTATATACAAATGGACAGCTTTCATCTATATTTCCTGAGGAAAACGACAATTCAATCTTAGCATCTCATATAATTTCTCAACACACAAATCCTAAAAAAATCTTGGTTATCGGAGAAACAATTAGTGGACTTGCCAAACATCTATTAAAATTTAAAATTGAAAATCTCACATCAATAGAAATTGACACATTATTAATTAAAACAATAAAAAAATACCTTCCAGAGTCTTATAAAAATGTTTTTTCAGATGATAGATTTTCAATCCATATCCAGGATGGAAGAAGATTTATAAAAAATATTATTAAAAAGAAACCTATAACATCTTTCTTTGATATTGTATTTATAAATATGCCTGAACCATGTACAATCCTCTTAAACAGATACTATACATTAGAATTTTTTCAGGATATATCAAAAATATTGACAAAAAATGGAATTCTTGCTTTAAGGATTACATCATCGGAGAACTATGCTTATGGAATAGTAAGTGATTACACAGCTTCAATATATAATACTTTAAAAAAGGTTTATCCTTATATTATCATAGCACCTGGAACAAAAAACTTCTTTTTTGCTTCAAAATCTCCTGTTAATATTACTGATTCGCCTGAAATCCTTGCAACCCGTTATATAAAAACTGGGATTCAACCTCAAAAACTCAGTTTAATCTTCAGATCAATTTACCCTGAAGAAAAAACAAAATTTATAAAAGATAGACTCAATGCTAATATAAATAGAGAAATAAACACTGACAATCGGCCAATTTCAACATTTTACTTCAATAAAATCTTAGGATGGATTACAGGAATCAATACTGAAAAATTTTTTACTATTTTTGAAAATTTAAAATTAAACAATTTAATATTAATTCTTTCAATTTTGCTTTTAATATCATTATTATTTATAAAATTCACTTCTTTCAAAAAAAAATACCACACACGTTTTCATATTATAGTATCAGTTATTAATGGTGGGATTGCTGGAATGTCTATTGAATTTTTAATAATTTACTCTTTTCAGAAGAGTTTTGGATATATCTACCAATTAATCGGGTTTATTATTGCTTTATTTATGCTTGGATTGCCCATTGGAGCTTTTATTTCAAATTATGTGTTAAATAGAAAGAGAATCTCAAAAAAAATACAAGTAATAATTCTTTGCTTTATTCAAATTACAATTGCTTTAATCTCATTATTATTCCCCTATCTGACAGAATTTTTCGACAAATATTATACAATCAGTAAAATCTTAATCTTTTTATTTACTGTTGGAATTGGGATATTAATTGGAGCAATATTCCCTTTATCCCTAAATCTCTATTTAGGAACGCAAGGAAAAACAGGTAAAACTGCGGGTATAATAGATGGATATGACCACTTTGGAGGTGCTATAGGAGCATTTTTTTCAGGTTCAATCTTTTTACCCATTCTTGGAATTACTGGAATTTCTACTTTTATAGCAGTTCTATCATTTGCAACTGCTCTTTTACTTATTATGAATTTATTTTATTCTACACAATATAAATAGAATTTGAATCAGTTAAAATAACTAAATAACAGTTCTGGGAAGTAAAGGATTGATTCTGGAAAGGGTTTCATAATTTATTGTCCCAATTAAATCTGATAAATAATCCGCATCAATTTTCTCTCCTCTATCTTTACCAATAAGTATTACTTTGTCTCCTTCATTGATATTTTTTATATGCGTTACCTCAGCCATGAACATATCCATACAAATTCTACCTCTTACAGGAGCTTTTACCCCATTTACAATGATATTCGAAATATTTGAGAGTTTCCTATCATACCCATCATAATATCCAACTGGAATCACAATAACCTTTGAGTCGTTAAAAGCCTTATAGGATAATCCATATCCGATACACCCTCCCTTAGCTATACTCTTTACCTGAGCTACCTTTGCATACCAGCTTAATACAGGTTTTAACTCTATCTTTCTCTTATTTTGTTCAATAAAAGATATATAGGTCTGTTTTGAAGGCCAATACCCATAAGCTGATATTCCAATCCTTACAATATCATAGTATGTTTCAGGAAAAAGAAGTGTGGACGCTGAACATGAAAAATGTTTTAATAAATTTTTCTTCTTTATTTTTGAAATCATATTATTAAAAATTCCTAACTGATATTGAGCATAAGAATGGTCAGTTGTATCTTCTATATTTGCAAAATGAGAATAAATACCAATTATTTCAACATTTTTATATTCATACCTTTCAAAAACATTCAACAACTTATCAGGTTCCATTCCAAGCCTTGAAGTCCCAGTTTCCAATTTCAGATGGACTTTTACTTTAGACTTAACTCTTTTAGAAATCTCATCTATCTTCTTTAAATATTGAATAGAAGGAACTACAAGCTCAATCCCATTCAAAATAAGATCTTCTAATTCTTTATCATCAATCCATCCAATAACTAATATTTTCTTTTTGTCATCAATTTTCTTAACTAAAAGTGCTTCATATATAGAATCAACAGCATAATAATCAATAACTGATAAATTCTTTGTTATATTAATAATTTCTCTTAAACCATGGCCATAAGCATTTGCTTTTACAACGAACATTATTTTTTTATTTGTAATTTCCTTGAACAGATTCAAATTATGTATTAAGTTCTTTGAACTAACCTCAATATTTGATTTCATCTAATTTTTACTTTTCTTATGTTTCTATATCTTCCTCTTCATCATATCCAACAAGCTCATCATCATCTTCCACAAATATTCTACCTCCATAATCTTCTTCATATGATAAGCAACACATCAATCTTCCACATAAACCTGATATTTTTACTGGATTAGTGTTTATATTCTGCCTCTTTGCCATTTGAAGAGTTATTGGTTCAATAGTATTTAGAAAAACCTTACAGCATAACTGCCTTCCACATAAACCAATTCCTCCGATCATCTTGGCTTCATCCCTGACACCAATTTGTCTCATTTCGATTCTCATCCTGATTTTTTTTGCAAGGTCTTTCACTAAATCCCTGAAATCAATTCTACCTTCAGATGAAAAATAAAAAATAGCCTTTCGTTCTGATGTGTAAAATGTAACTCTTACTAACTTTATTGGAATTTCCCTTTCCTTAATTTTTTTTAAACAAAAGTCATAGGCTTTTTTCTCATCCACCTCTTTTTTCTCAAAATCCTCAAGATCTTTCTCATTTGCCTTTCTCAAAATTTCTGGAATAGATGAAATGTTTTTTATCTCATTAAAACTATCGCCAAAAAATTTCACTACTTTCCCTAATTCTTCTCCAATTAAAGACTTAATAATTACAAAATCATTTGGTTTTATATCTTTCTCTTCAGTCTTAAAATGAAATACATCTTTACTATTTCCTACCTGTACAGAAATAACCCTAAACATCTTCAATCTCCCTTTTAGTATAACTCCTTATAAATTCAAGAAGTAAAACTCTTGCATTCAAATTTCTCTTTATATCTCTCAGAAGAATTTCCATTTTCTCTATAAGAAATAAAAGTTTATTTACTGTTATATATTCACATAAATCCATCAATTCTTCTTTATAATCAATATTTAATATATGCTTATTTTCTTTATCTAATTTAAGAACAATTATATCTCTTAAGAACAAGGAAATCAAATTTACAAGTTCTCTAAAATAATCTAGAAACTTTTCTCTGCTTCCACTTTTACTATAAAGATCAAGCAACACATCTTCAACATCCCTTTTCCTTATTAATTTATTTAAAACAGTAAATACATTAGATCTCTTTTGCATCAAACTATTAAAATCAAGTTCTAATAGATTATCTATATTAGCTCCACTTAGATTAGATAAAATATTTGCCATATCTTGGTTATAACCCTTTTTAATCAGATATTTGCTTATCTCAGGTTTTGATGGATACTGAAAATTTAAAATCTGGCACCTTGACTTAACAGTTGGAAGCAATCCGTTTAAATTGTTTGTTAATAATATAAAAACATTTGAAGCCGCAGGTTCTTCGAGAATTTTCAAAAAAGCATTTGAAGAATTTTCACTCAATTTGTGTGAATCTTTTAAAATGTATATCTTTCTTTTACCAATCAAGGGCCTCCTGAAATTATCTTCAACAATATAAGTTACCTGTGCTTTCTTGTAATATTGACCTTCAGGAGATAATATTTTTACGTCTGGAAAGGTCCCCTTTTCTATATTCAGGCAATTTTTACATATGCCACAAAAATCATCTTTTAAACTGAGACAATTTAAAGATTTTGAAAAAGCCTTTGCAAAACTTAAAATATCTGCTGACCCAGCCCCTGAAAAAATCATACTATGTGGAATAATATCATTTTTTAAGTAACTGGAAAGAATACTCTTTATCCTATTATTACTGAACAAATCTGTGATTGGCATTTTTAATCCTTTTTTTTAAATACAGAGATGTAATAGAATTTTTACAATCAAGAATTCCATTTAAATCCCCCTGATAAACTATATTACCTCCCTTATTCCCACCTTCAGGTCCTAAATCGACAATATAATCTGCAGCCCTTATTATCTCCATATTATGTTCAATTACAATAATTGTATTTCCTTTAATTATTAATGAATTAAATACATTTATTAAATTTTGAATATCATCAAAATGTAATCCTATTGTAGGTTCATCAAAAATATACACAGTTGATTTTGAAGAAATGCGGGAAAGCTCTTTTGTTAACTTAATTCTCTGAGATTCCCCACCAGAAAGTGTTGCAGAACTTTGACCTAATTTTAGATACCCAAGACCAACATCTACAAGAATTTTTATCTTTTTTGAGAGAAATGGGATATTTTTAAAGAGTTCATAAGCCTCATCTGCATATAAACCTAAAATATCAGATATTGTAAAACCCTTGTATTTAACCTTTAATGTTTCTGAATTATACCTTTTACCTCCACATACTGGACATTGAACCACAAGCTGAGGTAAAAAACTCATTTCAATTTTTTTATTACCAAGCCCATTACATGCTTCACATCTCCCACCCTTTACATTAAAACTAAACCTGCTCTGATTATAACCCCTTATTTTTGATTCTACTAACCCTGAAAACAACTCCCTTATCAAAGGCATTATATTAATATAAGTGGCTGGACACGAACGAGAGCTTTTCCCAATTGCTGTCTGCTCCACCTTCAATATTCTGCCTACTTTTTCTCTGTTATATAAAATATTCGAATATAGAACATTCTTGTTAGAAATTTCTCCATTTTCAAGGCTACTTTTCATTATTGAATACAATGCATCAATAATAAGAGAACTCTTTCCAGAGCCAGAAACTCCTGTAACTACAGTTAAGGATTTTAATGGAATCTTCAAATCTACATTATTAATATTATTAATTGAAACACCTCTTAACTCTATATAATCTTTGAAATCAGGCTCATATTTTTTATTTAAATCAATCTCTCTTCTGTAAATATAATCTGAAGTTAAAGAGCCAGAAGCCTCTTTGAAATCTTTATACCATCCAGAATACACTACATGTCCTCCCCTTTCTCCAGAATATGGCCCAAGATCAACAATAAAATCAGAGGCTTTTATAGTATTTTCATCATGTTCAACTATAATAATTGTATTATCTTTTTTTTTTAGGTCATTTAAAATTTTTATAAGGTTGCGTTGCTCAGATACATGCATACCTATTGAAGGTTCATCAAGAATGTAGATGATTCCAGTTAAAGCAAAACCTATTTGAGAAACCAGCCTTGTTCTTTGAAGTTCACCTCCAGAAAGTGTATTTATCTTCCTGTTTAAAGAGATATATTCAAGATTTAACTTTAAAAAAGACTCTAACCTTTCCATAATATGCGGAAGTATTGGAGATAAAATCTTTTCCTTTTCTTTCTTCAGTTTAATACCATTAAAAAAATCAAATAAATCATATATTTCCATCTCACCTAACTCAAAAATATTCTTCCCTTTGAAATAGAAAGAAAGAGCCTCTCTATTTAAGCCTGAACCCTTACACATTTTGCATGTATGATTATTTTCATTTAAACCAGTTCCATTACAAAAGCTACATGCTCCAAGAGGAGAATTAAAAGAAAAAGTTGCAGGTTGAGGTTCCTTTAAAAATATTTTACAAGATGAGCAAAAAAGCTTTTCTGAGAATAGATATTCCCTTCCATCAGAAATTAAAAGTACCTCTTCATTACTTTCATAGGATGCTATAGAAATATTCTCCTTAATCTGATTTCTATTCTCTTCTAAAACTTCAACAATATCTATTAAAATAGAAATATTATGCCTGACATTTTTAGTTAAACTCGGGATTGAATCAATATAATAGATATTTCCATCAACCAATACTTTTAAGAACCCTCTTTTTAAAAACTTTTCAAATAGAGCCTTATAAGTGCCTTTTCTATTTCTTATCACTGGTGCAAATATATTAATCAATTTCCCATTAAAATTTTCAAAAATATAGTCAATTATCTTTTTATATGAAAATTTTACTATCCTTTTACCACATTCATAACAATGTGGTTCTCCCACTTTTGAATATAAGAGCCTCAAGTATTGGCTAACCTCAGAAATTGTTCCTACAGTTGAATTAAAATAGTATGAAGAGTGCTTTTGATCAATGGAAATAGTTGGCGATATTCCTTTTATGGATTGAACTTCTGCTTTTTCAAGAGATTTCATAAACTGTCTTGCATAAATTGATAAAGATTCAAGATATTTTCTCTGCCCTTCTTGAAAGATAGTATCATACGCTAAAGTTGATTTGCCAGAGCCTGAGACACCTGTAATTGCTATTAATTTATTCTTAGGAATATTTAAATTTATATTTTTCAAATTATGCTTTTTTGCTCCAACAATACTAATTTCCTGCATTTTTTAATACTATCATAATTCTATATGTGAGCAAAGGATTTTCCTGTGCTATTTTTATAAAAAAATATTTAAAAGCTAATGAATAAATGACAAAAAATACATAAAAGACTTGAAAAAAATTTAATATTTTTGTAGAATCTACTTTAAATCAAAGAAGGAGCGAAACATGAAAAAACTTTTTTTTATTGGTGTACTCATCTTATTATTCATTATTCCCATTTTTTCACAAAATTATGAAAATGCAGGAATGGATTATACAAAGGCAATAATGCGAAAAACTATAGAAGCAAGAATTACTGCTTTTAAAGCCTATATACAACAATATCCAGATACTACAAAGAGATTCACACAACTTGCATACTATCAACTTGCTTTAAATTACTTCCAGAACAAAAATTATTCCCAAGCAGTTGAATATGGGAAAAAAACAGGAGAATTTAAAGATATTGGGCATGGAGAAGAAGCAAGGATTTATTTAATACTTGGAAACTCATATGCAATAAAAAGTTTTTCTTTATACAATAAAGATTTGGCTCTTAAATATACAAATAAAGCAATTTCACTTGCTAGAGCCAATAAATTAGATGATGTGCTTTCTACAGCAAAAAATTTAAAAGAAAAACTAACAGTTCCTCCTCCCCCATCTGAAACTTCTGAGCAAAAGATCATGAGATTAGTTCATCAGGATGAAGATTATGATTCAGCTATCTCTTTTTACAAAGCCCTGAGTTCAAATGACAAGCAAAAGATTAAAATTCATAAAGCATACACTATTGCACTTCTCAAATCTAATAGACTAGATTCAGCATTAAAAGAATTCATGTCAATGTATGCAAACGAAAAAACAGGTGCAACAGCATACCACATAGGTAATATTTATAAAAAAAGGGCTGAAAGGAATAGAAAATTATATGAGGTTGCAGCAAAGTATTATGTTGAATCATATCTTCTTTATAAAAAAGAAGAGAAAAAAACAAATGCAGCAACAGCAAAGTCTTATGCAAAAAATATGATAGTTGAAAAATATAATTTACAGGCAAAAATCGACAGATACAATGCACAGCAGAAAAAAAACCAATCCTCATCTTCTAGAAATGAGGAAGAGATTGCAAGTGTTAAAAGACAGATAAGAAGGGAAAAAAGAAGAATATATAGAGAATATCCTGACATCGAGCCCCCAGCATATGAATATGATAAAATAAATAAACTAGAAAAGAAATTAAAAGCGCTGAAATCAGGAACCAGTACATATAGTGATGAAGAAGGATTGGCTTTACAAAAAGAGATAAAAAGAGTTGATATAGAATTGAATGACTTAATTACAAACACAAAGAAACGCTTGGAATTATAAAAATATTATTTTAATATATATACAAAATTTATTTAGCCATTAATAATTTTACCTATTATTGAATTACTCTAACAGAAGAACCATCAATATTATCAAATCTTCAATTATTATCTCTTTTGAAGATATGATTAAATAAATAGAAAATACATTTTTTAAACAAAAATTGTTACATATTCGTATTTATAATTTATAATGTTATAATGCAAACTATCTATAAAACAAAAAGTAGAGAGGAGCTTAAATGAACAAAACCATCAAAATCATCTCATTTGTTATATTTATTATTGCAATTATCTTTGCAGGGTATAAAGTTTTCTTTCAGAAACAAAAAAAAGAGGAAACTGAAATCATTAAGGCCCAAGATATAAAAAATTCTGAAAGTAAAACAAAAAAGGAAGCCTCACTTGCTGTCAAAGTCATTAAAGCTACAAGGAGTGATCTACCATTACGTTTGAGAATAACGGGCTATGCAGATGTATGGGAAAAGACAACTATAAAGCCCGAGGTCTCTGGAGAAGTGAGACAAATTTTTTTTTCAGTTGGAGAACATATAAAAAAGGGACAACTACTCGTTAAAATAGATGACAAAGAAATTAAACTTGAACTTGAAAGGGCAAAAACAAATAAACTTAAAGCATTATCACAATTTTTAGTAAAAGAAAGTTCAGAAATTAATACTAACTCAAAACTATCTAAAAAACAAAAAATAGAATTAGCAAATTTAAAGAAAAAATATTTAAATTCTATTAAAGACTTCCATAATGAAAAAATCAATGAAACTCAATTTGAAAAAATCAGTAATGATTATGAAAATGCACTTATTTATTCAGGATCACTGAGAGAAGAGATCAGAAAAGCACAAGAAGGATTATCAGATGCAATTATCTCATTAAAGCAGTCTGTACTAAAATTAAAAAAGACATCAATAAAGAGCCCTTTTCAGGGAATTATCTCTAATATAAACATTAGTAAAGGTGAAAAAATTAGCCAGGGGCAGGAAATTTTAAAAATTGTTAATCTTAATTCACTCTACATTAAGGGATTTGCCCTTGAATCAGAAATCCGTAATTTAAGAAAAGATATAAATGTGAGGATTAAATTTGAATCTTTTCCAGACCAATACTTTTACGGTAAAATAGAAGCAATTAGCCCTGAAGTAGACCCTGACAATAAAACCATTACAATATATGTGAAGATTGATAATAAAAAAAATCTAATTTATCCCGGGATGCATGCTGAAATGGATATTGAATATAAAGTATTTAAAAACACTTTAAACCTTCCAAGTGATGCAATAGTTGTAAGAGAAGGCCGACCCCTTGTATTTGTAGTGAAAAATAAAATAGCATTATGGAAGTATGTTGAAATTGGACATCACAATGATGAACAAACCGAAATAATAAAAGGTATTGAAGAAGGTGATGTAGTAGTGATTGAAGGACAATTAACACTTGCTCATCAATCAAGAGTAAAAATCATAGAATAAAATGGGTATAACAGACTTATCAGTAAAAAGACCAATAGGAACAATTATGTTTTTTATTGGAATAATATTATTAGGATATATTTCTCTAACCCACCTATCAATAAACCTTTTACCTGATTTAAGCTATCCTAAAATCACAGTTTTAACAGAATATCAAGGCTCAGGACCAGAAGAGATAGAGAAATTTATTACTTTTCACTTAGAATCAGCACTTGCACCAATTGCAAATGTAAAAAAAGTTACCTCAATATCAAAAGAAGGAATATCAATAATAACTCTGGAGTTTCACTGGGGAACTGATATGGATTTTGCTTTACTCCACACTAAAGAAAAAATTGAGGAGATGAGAAGGATACTTCCTGAAGACTGTGAGCCTCCCATCATACTTGAATGGGATCCATCTTCATCTCCAATAATCATTACTATATTGAAAAGTAAGACAATGAATATGAAAAACCTTAAAGAAACAGCTGAATTCATAATTAAACCAAGATTGGAACAGGCTGAAGGTATTGCAAGAGTTGAGATTAGAGGTGGAAATGAAGAAGAGATTTCAGTTGAGATCGATCCAGAAAAGATAAAAAACATGGGTGTCGATTTAGACACTGTTATTTCTGCAATAAAAAACAATAATATTTTCCAAAGCGGAGGAACAGTAAAAAAAGATAAGTTTAAATACACCCTTAAAATAGAAGGTGAAATCAAAACTCCTGAGCAAATTGATGAAATTGTAGTAACAAAATTAAAAAACAGAAATGTTTTAATCAAAAATATTGGAAGAGCTTTCTATAAAAATAAAATAAAACAGGGGGATATAAGATTTAATTCATCTGAATCTATAGCCCTCTTAATATATAGAGAATCAGCTGGAAATACTGTGAGTGCAACAACCACAGCAGAGCAATGTCTCTTAGATATCGAAAACGAGTTCAAAGGCCTTGAATTTTCCATAATAGTAAAAGAAGCTGAACTTATTACCTCTTCAATCAATTCTTTAAAATATTCTCTCTACCTTGGAGCATTACTTGCATTTTTTGTACTTCTTTTATTTCTACAAAATTTCAGGGACCCAATTCTTGTTTCAACAGTTATTCCTGTTTCAGTTATTTCAACTTTTGTTCTTATGTACTTTTTCAAAGTCAATCTCAATATCATGTCATTGGGCGGACTGGTCCTTGGTGTAGGTATGTTTGTGGATAATTCCATTATTGTTCTTGAATCCATTCATAGGCATAGAGACAATGAAAAGCTCATACCTTCTATTATTCGTGGGACAAAAGAGGTAAGTGGAGCAATAACTGCATCAACATTTACAACTATATCTATCTTTATTCCAGTTATTTATCTTTATGGTATAACAGGAAAATTATTTAGAGACCAGGCACTTACTGTTTCATTTTCACTGATTTCATCATTAATTGTTGCAGTAACCCTTCTTCCTGCTATTTCAGTATTCAAAACATCATTTAAATTAGATTCTTATAGAGATTTTGAAAAAGTGACCAGTAAAAAATGGTCTTACTTTCCCTTACAATGGATAAACTTCATATTGCTACTCCCCTTTAAAATTATTGGAAATATCTTATATTTTATTATTGCTGGAATATATATTATATTTAAATACTTATTTAAATATTTAATAATTTCCCTAAACTTTTTACTAAAACCAATTTTTAGATGGTTTAATGTTTTATATGAAAATTTTGATATTTATTATCATAAAATCCTTGAAAAGGTAATGAATAAAAAAATCATTGCTCTCTGGATATGCTTGATAGTTATAATATCTATTTTTGCAACATTTTTAATTCTGAAGAAAGAGCTACTACCTACCCCTGAAAGCTCAAAATTTGAAATCAAAGCAAATACCTCCCCAATATACGGATTCGAGGAAACTAATATAATTGCTTCTAAAATCGAAAAAAAACTTTCAAGGATAAAAGGCGTTGATTTTGTATATACAGAATCAGGTGCAGTGTCAAAATTTGCTGCAAGAAGCGAAGATTTCTCAGTAAACAGCATACACTATTTAGTAAAATGCAAATCTCATAAATTCCGATCTAATATAATGAACAAAACAAGGGTAATCTTAAAACAAGAAGATTTGTTAAATTTTTCCATTTTCCTTGAAAAAAATACTCTATCACAATACCTATCAACAAGTGGAGAGAATTTTCAGATAAAAGTTTTTTATGAAGACATAAAAGAAGGGAGAAAAGCAGTAAATTTAATCTCTTCAAGAATAAAAAATATTAAAGGTCTGTTTGACATTAAATCAACCTATTCTGAAGGGAAGCCTCTATTTACTGTCAAATTCAAACAGGACATTTTAAATCAACTTAATATAACAAAGAGCCAGGTAGCAAATTTCATAAATCAAGCAGTTAGAGGGCAAAGAGCAGGAGAGTTGAAAAAATATCAGAAAAATTACGATATTTTTGTCAGAGTTCCTATCAAAGGCATAATGGGAATCAATCAACTATTATCTATTCCAATCTCAATTAAGAATAACTCTTATTACTTAAGAGATTTAATTTATGTGAAAGAACTTCCATCAATAAAAGAAATATCAAGAGAGTCACAAGAAAGATACTTTTTGATCTCAGGAGAAGTTAAGGGTGCAAGGCTTGATAATGTTATAAAAAAAGCTGAAAAAAAGCTTGAAGATATTGAACTTCCAGTTAATACAAGATTTATATTTTCTGGTGAAAAAGAAGAGAGAAAAAAGGCCTTTAACTCTCTAGAGCAAGCCATATTTCTTGCAATTATTCTTGTTTATATGATAATGGCAGCTAAATTTGAAAATATAGCCCAACCTTTTATAATTATGCTCACTGTGCCAATGGGAGCTATTGGAGCTTTCCTCTTCCTTTTAATTTCCGGGAATTCATTAAATATTATTTCTGGAATAGGTATTTTAGTTTTAATAGGGATTGGAGTTAATGATGCTATTGTAAAAATAGAATATTCAAATCAATTGAGAAAACAGGGCTGGGAAATAAGAGATGCAATAATAAGAGCATCTAAAGTTAGATTAAGACCAATTTTAATGACTACTCTTACAACAATATCTGGACTTATTCCAATGGCAATGATGAGACAAACAGGATCGGAACTCCAGCACTCTCTTGCAGTTGTTATTATTGGAGGCCTTATTTTTACAACTTTACTTACTCTAATTCTTATTCCTGTATTTTATGAATTATTAGAGGAATTTAAAGAGAAAAAAAAGATCAAAAAAGAAGAAAGGAAATAAAAAAAGGAATTATGAACAAGATAATCGATCGTCCTGTTCTTGCAATTATCTTTTTTACAATTGTTATACTATTGGGATTCTACTCAATTAAAAACACACCTATTGAGCTTGTTCCAGAAGAAGATTTACCCTCTTTAACTGTAAAATACTTATGGAGCGGTGCGAGCCCTGATACAATATTAGATAAAGTGCTTTTACCTGCAGAAGAAGAAATAATGCAAATAAAGGGAATTTCAAAACTCAAGAGCAGAGCAACTCAAGGAAACGGAGAAATTGAAATCGAATTTAATAGAAATACCAGAATGGATTTTGCAAATGTAATTCTCAGAGAAAGATTAAACAAACTTCAAAAAAATCTCCCTGTTCAGGTTCAAAAACCAAGTGTTGAATCACATGTGCCTGATGACTTCAAGAAAAAACCATTTTTTACAATAGGTGTAATTGGGAATTACTCAATTTATAATTTGAAAAAAATTGCTGAAAAGGAGATAGAACCATATTTAAAATCAATACCAGGTATAGAAAGTGTGGAACTTAGAGGAGGAATTGAACCAGAAATAAAGATCCAAACCAATATGGATAAATTAAAAAAATTCAAAATTTCATTAGATTATATTTATTATAGATTAAGACAAAATTTCTATAATATTCAATCCATATCTATGAAAAAAGAATTAAAAGAAATAACTTTAGCATTATCTGAGAACCCTAAAACAATCCAAGATATACAGAACATTGTAATTACAAAATTGGGGAAAAAAGAAATATTATTAAAAGAAATTGCACATGTATTTTTCGGTTATCAGGAATTGAGTAATGAGATGAGATTTCAAGGAATGCCTGTTATTGGATTTACAATATTTAAAGAAAGAAATATAAGTTCTCTCACAATGGCAAAAAGCTTAAAAGCCAAACTTCAACAACTTGCAAATAAAATGAAAAATAGAGTTGAATTTGTAATTCAGCAGGATGAAAGTAAGGAATTAAAACAAAACCTGACAAAACTCATTAAAATTGCTTCACTTATATTAATAATTATATTCATAATATTAATTATTGTTGTTAGAGACATTAAATCCTCATTATTAATATTTTCCTCTGTTTTCTTCTCAGTATTTACTACTTTTACTGTGATTTATATATTAAAAATACCATTAAATATTTTAACTTTATCAGGTTTAGCTCTGGGTTTCGGACTATTTGTTGACAATGCAGTTGTTGTTTTTGATAGTATTTTAAGACACAGAGAAAGAGGTTTTAACCTCAAAGATTCAGCTGTTGAAGGATCAAGAGTAGTTTTTCTACCAGTATTATCTTCAACAATAACAACAATAATTGTATTCTTCTCCTTTACATATTTCCAGGGAAGATTAAAAGTCTATTATTTACCACTCTCATATGTTATTACAATATCCTTAGTATCATCAATAATTGTCTCTTTTATACTTATCCCTTCTTTGAGTGCAAGAATTGAAATAAAAATCAATAAAAACAGAGCACGCATTAAAACTGGAAGTTTTTTTCCATTTATTTTGAAATATCCCATTACAGTAATTTTACCTGTTATTCTCATATTTATTTTTTCCTACACTCACTTTAAAGAAGAGGTATCTTTTGGGAGATTCTTCAGCTGGTACCATAAAGAAATGCTATCTGTTGGATTATATTTCCCTTCAGGTGCTGAGTTTAAAGATATTAAAGATACAATATTGAAATTTGAAAAAATTGCATTATCAAAACCCTATAAAAAGGAGATCATAACTCACATATACTCGAACTTCAGATACGCTAATGTTTCTATTACATTCCCTGAAGAAATTGAATTTTCACAACATCCATATCAACTAAAACAGGAATTGATAGCATTGGCAACAAACCTTGCAGGAATTGGAGTAGGAGTTCGAGGATTTGATCCAGAAGGATATTCTTATTATCCAAATATTGGTTCTTTTCTCCCCTATTCAATTCAAATTAAGGGATATAATCTGGAGAAATTGCTTGATTTTACAAATAAGGTAAAAAAATCTTTATTAAATCACAGGAGAATAAAGGAAGTTGATATCAATACAGATACTCGTATGACATGGGGAGGAAAAGAAAAATACTATTCCTTTAAACCAGATATGGAAAAATTAAAAATCTACAAAATATCACAACAATATCTTTCAAATTTGATATCTTCTGTATTAAGAGAGCGCTCAGGTTTTCAAAAAATAAAATTTAATGATAAAGAAATATTTGTAGAGATTAAATCATCTGATGTTAAAAAACTTGAACTTGATGATATTTTAAATATGAATTTTGAGACTTCAGAAGGTATTCCATTTAGAATAAAGGATGTTGTGGATATTGGGTTCACAATGCAAAAAGGAGGAATCGGACGAGAAAATCAGGAGTATATTGCAAGTATAAATTGGGATTATTTAGGATCTTCAAAAAGCGGGGATAAATACCATAAAACATTATACAATAATCTAAAAGTTCCCCCAGGTTTTAAAAAGAGCCTTGAGCAAAGAAGGTTTTTAATGAGTGAAGAGGAGGAAAGCCAGCTAAATTTTGCAATAATACTTTCTCTATTTTTGATCTACCTAATTTTAGGAATTTTGTATGAAAATTTCTTTCAACCTCTTATAATTATGATCTCAATCCCACTTGCTTTAATCGGAGTTTTCTGGGCATTTATTACTATGGATTACAATTTTGATTCATCTGCTTATATAGGAGTAATTCTTCTTTCAGGAATAGTTGTAAACAATGCAATCATCTTAATTGATAATATTAATAGACATCTAAAAAATTCAACAGATATTATCAAATCAATAATAACTGGAACTAAAGAAAGAATCAGACCAATATTTATGACAACCTCAACAACGGTTTTTGGAATGATTCCATTAATCTTATTTCAAAAGCCGGGGAAAACAGATATATGGTCTTCTCTTGCTCTGTGTACTATTGGAGGTTTAACAACATCAGCATTACTAATATTATTCATACTTCCCATTTTTTACTATCTATTCTACAAACTACAAAAACTCATAATCAAGCAAAAACATATTTCTAAAACTTGACATTCATACTTTATTATATTATATAATATTACATTAAATTTTAATCTATTATTTTAGTAACAGGATTTATTAATTTTTTGCAACTAAGGAGTATAGATGAGAACGAAAGATGAAAATTTAGTAGAATATATCAAAAACCCGGATGTAGTCCTTAGAGAAGAGGATATCGATGGAGCACTGCTTTTTAATCCGGATACAAACCAGATAAAAGTACTTAATACAACAGGTCTTTTTATCTGGAAATTGTGTGAAAAAAAGCATAATATTGCTAATATCATAAAAGCTCTTAAAAATTCCTTTGATCAAGTACCTGATGACAAAGCTTCAGAACAGGTAAAATCATTTATAAAAGAGATGAAAGAGTCCGGATTTATAGGCATTATTAAAGATCAAAAGTAATAAATGAGAGAAAAAAATAGTTTTCATATAATACCTACCCCAAAAACAGTTAGTATATCAATAACAGGTAAGTGTAACCTGAAATGCAAATACTGTTTTTATGCAAATGAAATGGAAGGATTAAAAGACCTGAGTACAGAACAATGGCTCTCCTTTTTTAAAAAACTTAAAGACCTCAATGTTATGGATGTTTCATTAACTGGAGGAGAAGCTTTTATTCGTCCTGATCTTTTTGAATTAATAGATGGAATTATATCCAATAATATGCGTTATAATATTCTAAGTAATGGTACATTAATTAATGAAAATATACTTAAAAAATTTGAAAAGGGTAAACGAAGACTTCGTCTCGATTATATTCAGATATCCATAGATGGATCATGTGCTGAGATACACAATAAAAGCAGACCAAATAGTTTTGATAGAGCAATTAAAGGACTCAGGCTGCTGAAAGAGTCCGGATATCCTGTTGTTGTTCGCACAACAATCAATCGCCTTAACCTTTATGATTTGGAGAATATTGCTTATTTACTACTTGAAGATATCGGTGTTTCTTCTTTCGGAAACAATGAAGCAATGCCAATCGGTTCAGGATGTAGAAATGAGGCATCTATGTCTCTGACAAATAAAGAAAAACTTGAAGCAATGCGCATAATTCAAAAACTTTTGAAGAGATACCCAGGCCGTTTAAATGCTCAAGCAGGGCCTCAAGCAAAGCTAAAAATGTATGCTGAAATGGAGCATGCAAAAAAAACGGGTGAAAAATCAAAAACATGGCAGATGGGTTATTTAACTGCTTGCGGATGTGTGTTTTCAAAAATTGATATCCTTCATGATGGAACTATTGTTCCCTGCTGTATGTTGCCAGGATTGAAACTTGGTAATATACTTACAGATTCAATAAAAGATATCTGGCAGAATAATAAAATTATGTGGGATATTCGAAACCGTAGAAAGATTCCTATGAAAGAAGTGCCAGGATGCGAAAATTGTGAGTGGAATGAATATTGCAATGGAAGCTGCCCTGGAATGGCTCACCAATTAACAGGTGATTTTAACAGGGCAAACCCTGAAGACTGTTATAGAGAATTTAAAAAGGAAACCGGAGGAATAGATGCCCTGTGAAACCGAAAATAATAGAGATAAAACCTCAACACAAAAGAAAACAAAATTAGATCTGCCAAAGGGAATTCCCCCTTTAACCTCTTTATATCTATATATTTCAGGCTCATGCAACCTTGCATGCAAACATTGCTGGATTGCTCCGGAATTTCAACAGAATCCAGAAAATGGAAAGTTTGTTAAGCCCGAATATGTTAAAGAAGCAATTATTCAGGCAAAACCCTTAGGACTCGGTTCTGTTAAACTCACAGGTGGTGAGCCCCTACTTCACCCACAGTTTAAAGAGCTTGTAAATATAATAGAAAAAGAAAATATAAGGTTTACTATAGAAACAAATGGAATATTAATTGATAAAAATATGGCGGATTTTTTAAAGAATAGAGAGAAAAAGCCTTTTATCTCTGTAAGTGTTGATGGGGCATGTGCTAAAACCCACGAGGATCTGAGAGGTGTGCAGGGAAGCTTTGAACAAGCTATTAATGGCATCAAACACCTTGTTAAAGCAGGATTTCGTCCACAGCTTATATGCACTTTACACAAAGGTAATGTTTCAGAAATGAAGGATATTGTAGAACTTGCTCAAAAAATAGGATGTGGATCTGTTAAATTCAATCATGTCCAGGAAGTAGGCCGTGGTGATACATTTGCTCATGAGCAGGGATTAGAAATTTCTGAAATTATAAAATTGTATGAAATAGTAGAAAAAGAAATAATCCCTGAAAGTAAAATAACCATATTTTTTGATATACCATTTGCTTTTTATCCGATCAAGAGGTTTTTAAGCGGAAATCTTGGTAAATGTAATGTGTTAAATATTTTGGGTATGTTATCCGAAGGAGAGCTCTCCTTGTGTGGTATTGGCACTACTGTTCCTGAGTTGATATATGGTCATATGAAAGATAACAATTTAAAAGAAGTGTGGTGTAAAAGTGCTGGCCTAACACTTTTACGGAAACAAATACCAGAAAAACTTGAGGGTATTTGTGCAAATTGTATTCACAAGGATTTCTGTTTGGGAACATGTGTTGCAAATAATTTTTTTCGTACTGGAAAATTAAATGCTCCGTATGGTTTTTGCGAACAAGCTGAAAAATTAAATCTTTTTCCCATTTCCAGACAGAAAAAAAATAAGAAAAAACTTGAAAAAAATATTTTAATATGATTTAATAAAAAAAATGGAGGGATAGAATGAGTAAAAAAGGAATTTATGAGAAACCTTGTGTTATTGGAATGTTGGATAACAGTATGGTATATGGCCAGGAGGTTAAACCTATGGGCATGTGTGCAGATGGAAATAGCCCTGAAGGTTCTACTTATGGTTGTGGTGCTGGGCCTGAAGTTGAACCTTATTGTGGGGTTGGAATTGCTGCTGAGAGTTCATTATGTGAAGTTGGGTCTACTCCCTATTACGGTAATGTATGTGGAGCTGGTACAACATATACTGCATAGTGAATCCAAGTAAATTAAGTATATTGGGATTAATTTCATTAACCTTTGAAAATTAATAATCATAGTGTTGCTTTTTTACTATTTATGTAGTTGTATTTCCTTTTTGCGAGAATGGAGAATATATATTTAATTGGTGATTTGAAATTAAGGATTTCAAACAAGAAAATTCTTGATTTAATACCATCTGCTTTTGGAAAATTTCTACTTTCCCTGGATGAACAAGAAAATTTTTCAATAGAATGTAAAAAGATCTCCAGGGCTCAATTTGAAGAATCAAAAAAAAAAAAGAATAAAACAAAAAAAAAAGAATACGGTATTTACCAGAATTTTTTTTTTTTAGATAAAGAAAGTATTATAGTAAAACAGGAATTTAACAAAAGAAAGATAAAGGTTTTTTACGCTTCGGATTTAGTTTGGGAGTTGATTGATAATTATAATAATCTGGGATTTGTAACTGAAAAAAAAATCCTGTCAAATTTGTCTTTTTGGTGTAACCAATTGTGCGTATATAACAATAGGATAATTTTACATGGTTCAGGATTGATCAAAGATAAACAAGCTTATATTTTTTTAGCAATGGATAATGGTGGTAAGACTACTCTAATCAAACGTAATCGTAACCATAGAATAATAAATGATGATCAGATATTTTATTCCATAAAAAACCATCAAGTTTTTGCATATGCAACACCTTTTGGAAGACTTAGCGATGGCCCTGGAAGTGCTCCGGTAGCAGCATTTTTTTACATAAATAAGTCAAAAAGGTTTTCAATAAAAAAGAGGAACTATAAAGGGTTGATAAATTCTTTCTGGATGGACAATTACGAGACCTTTGCATCTTTACCAAAGGATTTAAAGAAAAAGGCTTTTAAATTGATTTCTGATATATCAATGTCAGTTCCAATTTTTGAATTACATGCAGATCATGGAAATATTGACTGGGACCAAGTTGATAAAGTTTTAAAGAATACTTGATGTTGTTTGAGTTGAGATTTTAGGATATTTGATCAGTCAAAAAAAAGTTATAAGGGTTAATTAAAAACAAAATTGAAAAAAGATACTCGTTTTTATAGAGGGAAAAGTATGAAAGCAAGTTTTCGGGTTGGCGACAGATTACACATAAAACCAGTATTAATTGAAAAACTAAAAAGAGGTGATATTATCATCTTTCAGGGAACAGATCATAATGGAGAGGAAAAAGAACTGGTTCACAGAGTTGTCTCAATATGTGAACATGGTATGATCACAAGAGGAGATAATAACAGACAAAATGATGACATATTAGTAACACAAAAGAACTTTAAAGGAATTGTCACTCATTTTGAAAGAAATGGCACGAAAAAGCCTGTAAAAGGCGGATTTCAAGGTATGATAAAGGCTAAAATTCATTATTTAACTCTTTCGATAAAGAGGTTTATCCGTGTAATCTTCAGAATGCCATATAGAGCTTTAAAAAAGAGTGGGTTTGTCCCAAAGATATGGAAACCAGAGATAAAAAAGATTTATATAAAAAATTATGATGAAGAAATTATTAAGTATATTCACGGCTCACATACAGTAGCTCAGATGTGGCCAAAAAAAAAGAAATTTTTATGCAAAAAACCCTATGATCTAATTATCAAACCAGATAACAAAAAAATAAAGAGTGGATGAGGAAAGTAGGATCTGGGATTTGGGGACTGGGATTTGGTAAAAAAATGGCTGACAGCTGAATGCTTCTTCCACTGACACTGTCACTTTTTACTTGTTACTTCTCTATTCGGGCGATTACATAGAATCGCCACTTCACCCCTCGCCTCTAACCTCTAAACCTCTAACCACGTTTTTGTTTTGTCACTTTTCCCAATTTTACAAAAGAATAAAAAAAATGATATAATAAAATGTTAGAAATAGAATGATAAAAAAAAGAGGAGCATTTTGATAATCAACTTAATTAAGAGTTTGATAAATATTTAAATTATAAAATTATGGTTATTGACCTTCAGATTGCTGGAATTACATTTAGAATAGAATCTGATATTTCAATTCGAGGTTTAAAATCCAGTAAGTTAAAACGTTTTCAGATAAATAGTACAAAACCAGATGTATATCATCTTTACAAAGTCATTCCAAATAATTCAATAACCTTACCTCCCTTAGATAAAAATGAAAAATTACTTATAAATCACTGTTCTTGCTATTTACAAAATCATTTACTTAAAAGCTCACTTTTTAATTCATATATAGTTCGCAATCAATTGAATATATGCTTAAAACAAATTGATTCAATTACTATTGAAATTCAACCAAACTCAATAGTTATTTTTAATCATAAAAGTTGTGAAATCTTTATTTTTTATTCACAAGATTTTGGTAAGAGCCTTGTTAATTTTATATTAGGACCAAGTATATTTGCTCAATTTCTCCCCATTTTTTCTGCAGCAATGATACATAGCTCAGCTGTAGTAATTGACAAAAAAGCTGCTATATTTCTTGCACCTGATGAAGGGGGTAAAACAACAGCAGCAAAACTTGCCCCGGATTATCCCATACTTTGTGATGACCAGAATGTCATCCGAAAGCAGGAAAATAAATTTTTTGCATATGCTACTCCATGGGGTTCATTTAAAAATAATCCCTTAAAAGCACCTGTAGGAGCATTTTTCTTATTAGAAAAAGGGGGAAATTTTAAATTAACACAAATTGAACCTAAAGATATACTTTCATATCTTTGGAGTGAACATCTCCCATATTACTTTTATCTCCCTAAAAATTTTAAACATCATTATTTTAACTTTATTTATGATCTTTCCTTTAAAATTCCCGGGTATCTCTTAACTTTCCCTAAGGATTATATAGACTGGGATGCTGTAGACAGGGCAATGAAAAAATGAAACTTTTCCCAATTTTACAAAAGAAAAAAAAATTATATAATCAAACGTTGGAAATAGAATGATAAAAAAAAGAGGAAAGGAATTATATCAACCTCCATATGCAAAAGATTTATCAAGCTTTAGTGTTAATGGACAGGTTCAACCAATGGGATTTTGCATAGATGGTAGTAATCCTGTTACTAATTACTGCACGGATGGAGCCTTGCCTTTACAGAATCCCAATAGCTGTAATCCTACAGGTTTATTTCCAACATTAGGTGGCTGTACAGATGGTCTTTTTGTTGCTCAAGGTTGTAACGTTGGATCTGTACCTACTTAAACAAATTGATTATCACTGATTTCAAAATTGCGGGTCTAATTTACAAATTGAAATCAGATGTAAAAATTCAGGGGCTTAAAAATGATAGATTTCAGAAATTTAAAGTAAAGACAAAAAATTACGATATTTTTCATACTTTTCAAAATATTCCTCAAATTCCAGATTCGTTTCCTCCTTTAAATAAAGAAGAAAAAAATCTTTTAAAAAATTGCGAGATTTTCCCTTATTTTAATAATACAGATAGCCCAATACTTCGTTTTCCAATAATTCGAGATCAATTAAATGATTGCAAAAACCGGATTAATGAAATTACTCTGGAGATCAAACATTCTTATCTTTCAATTTTTGATTTCTCACATAATAAAATCGATTGCTTTTATACTAATGAATTAAAATCTGTACTAAAAAACTCCAGAATGGGTTCTTTTGTTTTTGCTCAATTTCTTCCAAATTTTTCTGCAACAATGATACATAGCTCCGCAGTAATTATTGAAAATAAAGCTGCTGTATTCCTTGCACCAGATGAAGGGGGTAAAACAACAGCAGCAGAACTTGCTTCTGGATTTCCCATACTTTGTGATGACCAGAATGTCATCCGAAAGCAAGGAAACAAATTTATCACACATAGCACACCATGGGGTTTGCATATAGATAATTCTATTAAAGCTAGTGTAGGAGCATTTTTCTTATTAGAAAAGGGTAAAAATTTCAAATTAACTCTTCTAAAACCAAAAGATCTATTGTATTACTTCTGGAATGAACATCTTGCTTATTATCTATATCTACCTAAATATTTAAAATCTAAACATTTTAACTTTCTTTTCAACTTATCCAATCAGGTTCCAGTTTACAAATTACAATTTTCTAAAGATTATATAGACTGGGATGCTATAGCTAATTTACCCTATTTTTGATATTCGGCTTTCAGCGTTCAGCATTCAGCCATCAGCTTTTTTCACCAAATCCCAGCTCCTATTTTCTTCAACCTCATAGCTCCTTTCTACTTTTGCCTTTTTACTTGTTACTTCTGTATTCGGGCGATTACATAGAATCGTCCCTACAATTCACTCATCTACCCATCTACACATCCACTCATCTACTCATCAACTCATCACTCTTCACTGGACTAATAGTTGATTGGTTTATTGGTTTATGAAGTCCTTAGGAGATAGGAGTTAGGAGTTAAAATTCTCTATCCTAATTTCTTTTTCTCTTCACTCATACTTCAAAATTCATTATTCGATATTCGATATTCCCTTTCTCACGTTTACCATTTAACTATTAGTCTAATTAACTATTTAACTTCTCTTAAATTTACTCTTCCCCCCTCGCCTCTAACCTCTTACCCCTAACCTTGATTTTGATTTTTTTACTTTTATCTTTAAAAGTGTATAATTAGACGATGAAATCCTGGGTGTCTTATCTCAAAAATGCTCTTAAACGCAAACTTCCTGAAGATCCAATATCTAAAGAAAAAGAGCATTCAAACATAAAGAAGAACCTTAAAAACCTAAAACCCTATATTCTTAAATACTGGCGCAAAGGGTTGCTTGGAGCATTTCTTGTACTTTTTACATCTCTCCTTGGATTTCCCATACCCCTAATAACCAGGTTCTTAATTGACCATGTTATACTGGAGAAAAAATTAGCATTCCTGGTTGGAACTGTATTGCTTATGGTTGCAATTAAGATGGTTGCAAAACTAACAGGATCTTTTCAACAATTTTACTTCACTCGCTTTGAACAGGTTGTTATTCTAAATATACAGAAAGATCTGATCAATAGAACCTTAAGGCTCCCTAAGACCTTTTTTGATTCTAAAGAAACAGGGTACCTTATGTCCAGGCTACTTTCTGATGTTCATGGATTGCGATGGTTCTTCTCCAGCACATTGGTTTATATAATTAGTTCTTTAATCCGATTCATTGGTGGTGTTGCTTTGCTATTTTATCTTAAATGGCAACTTGCAATCGTGGTTCTTTTCATTCTTCCAGCAATAGTAATTATTGTCCGCTTTTTTGCACGCAAAACCCGTATTTTAAGCCTTCATTCAATGGAGCAGGGCGCAAAAGTAATAAGCTCTATGCAGGAATCTCTTTCCACAACTTCATTGATTAAGGCATTTTCAACTGAAAAAAAGACATTAAACAACATAATGAAACAATTAAGATCTTCTATACAAATCGGACTTGAGCACTCTATAATTAATTCTGTTGCCAACTTTTCAATTGGATTGTTACCTGAAATATCCAGGTTTATTGTACTCCTTGCAGGTGCATACTGGGTTATTCTTGGAGAATGGAGCCTGGGGTCACTCCTCGCATTTCAATCATATATAGGATATGTTTATGGGCCTGCTCAATTTCTTGCATCTGCAAATATTAACCTCCAAAATGCATTAGCATCACTTGAGAGGGTTTCTGCTTTATTTGATATTATTCCTGAAGATAACTTAGAAAATGGGAAAAAAGTTAAAAGACTCAATGGAGATGTTGAGTTTAAAAATGTTTGTTTTTCATATAATAGAAAAGAGAAGGTCTTAGAAAATTTATCTTTTAAAGTAAAATCTGGAGAATGGGTTGCAATTGTTGGACCAAGCGGAGTAGGCAAAACAACTTTACTCAGCCTTATTCTGAGTTTTTACAAACCTTTAAAAGGAGAGATTCTCTTTGATAACCTGTCTGTATCAGAGTATTGTTTAACAAACCTGCGTAAACGAATTGGATATGTTTCACAGAATCCCTCATTACTCTCAGGAACAATTATGGATAACTTGATGTATGGAAATAAAGATGCAAGCAAAGACCAGGTTATAAAGGCAGCAAAAATAGCTGGAATTCACAATTTCATAAAGAATCTTCCAAAGGGTTATTTAGAAACTCTGGGAGAACAGGGAATGAATCTATCTGAGGGGCAAAGGCAACGCTTAGCACTTGGTAGAGCTTTAATTAAGGAACCAGATATAATGATTCTTGACGAACCAACCTCTGCTCTGGATAGCATTGTTGAGGGTTCAATTTTTGACGCACTTCCTGAGCTAATACAAAGCAAAACACTCTTTATTGTTACACACAAATTATCAACAGTTAAAAAGGTTAATAGAATCCTTTTGCTTAATGAAAACAGATTGATTGCAACAGGTACTCATACTGAGTTAATGAAAAACAACCATTATTACAGAACCTTAATTCCTATTCAAAATGATATTGAAAAAAAATAAAAAAACCAAAATATATAAGGAAAAAGCAAGTACAATTATTGACATAGATATGAAAGTGATTTTATGGATTATCAAGATCAATTATATAGACGATAACTCAAATAACCCGATCTTCAAATGCCCTTTAAACTGGGAAAAAATTCTTCTAAAAGCACATAACCATGGAGTAATATTGCTCTTATATAAAAAACTTAAAAATTTAAAACAACAGGTAGCCCCATCTGAAATCATGGCATCTCTTAAAGCTTCTTATAATAATAATGCAATACGGAACTTGAGAATGGGACAAAAACTTATAAAACTTATAAACATTTTATCCACAGAAAAAATCGATGCAATAACTTTTAAAGGCCCTAGCTTGGCAATTCGAGCCTATAAAGATCTTTCTATGCGAACATTTTGCGATCTGGATATCTATATTAGAAAAGAGGATTTTGTTAGGGTTTACGATTTGCTAGAGCTTTACGGGTATAAGTCTCACTTTCCACACATTAAAAAAACAAAAAAACTCTGGAAAAGAACTGGAAGGGATTTTCTTTTTCTCGACAAAACCATATTTTATGATTTCCATCAACGTATCACTCAGGGATCTAAACAATTCCAGATTACAGAAGACATCTGGGAAAACACCTCTTACACAACAATTAATTCTTGTAAGGTTAAAGTCTTATCTTCTGAAAATACTGTACTTGCATTATGCATACACGGGGCTAAACACAACTGGTTACATCTAAAGCTTATTACAGATATTGCTTTTTTTATTTCATCCAACAGAGATTTAAATTGGCCTTTAATTATATCAAAAGCCAAAAATATGGGGTGTTTAAATATAACACTTACTGGTATACTCCTTTCAAATGAGCTCTGTGGTCTTCCCCTTCCTTATATGATCAACAAAGATATCAATGAGAATAAAAGGGTTAAAAAGCTTACAAATAACATAAAAAACCGTGTTTTAAGAGGAAAAACAAATTCCGGGAGGTTATCTGAGTTTCTTTGCATTCCCAGAACTATGGATTCTATATCACATGGATTAAGATATATATTTTATTATATATTTACACCAAGTCAATTTGATCTTTTATATATTAATTTACCAGAATTTTTATACCCTTTTTACTATATAATACGACCTATCCGTCAATTTTATAAATATTTTACAAAATTTTTAGATCTACTCTTTAATGGATTTAAAAGATCAAAGTCTGAATCCCAGAGTTAAACCAACCATAACATTTTTAAAGAGATTATCAAAAGGAGTTGTTATAAAGGCAGTTAACCTGAAATCCCTATCAATCCCGGCGTTTAGTTTGAGCCTCCAATCAGTAGAAGCTGCATTACCAGAAATCTTGAACCACTTAGAAACCCCCACTCCAGCAAAAAGAGAATTAGACTCAAAATTAAATAATACACCTGGAGCTAAATATAATGGATTAAATCTGAATTTATAGGATACAAGGTACAATTCAGGGCTTATCATAAAATAATCTGTAAATACAATGTCCAAGGCAAATCCATATTCTGCATAGTATGGCTTAAAAGAGAATGAATCATCAGTTGTAATTCCCCAATTAAAGGTAAATTGTTTACCTATATAATTAGATCCCTTTGATCCATCTGAGTACAAACTCAATGTGGAAACTATTATAAGCAAAAAAATGATAAAAAATATTCTTTTCATTTTCCCTCCATTCAGATTATAATTGATTTAAAAAAGATTTTCAATGAAAAAATTATAAATTATTTAAAATTTCTAAAAACTCATTCTTATCTTTAAACCCGGAAAATCGTTTAATTTCCCTACCCTGTATATTAAAGAATAAAATAGTTGGCATTCCAATAATATTTAACCTTTTCCTTAGCTCTCTATTTTTTTCACTCTTTTTAGTAAAATCCAGTTTAACAAGCACATAATCCTTCAAAAGCTTTGAAACATCCTGATCAGAAAAAGTATATTTATCAAGCTCTTTACATGCAACACACCATTCTGCATAAGCATCCACCATAAGGATCTTGTTTTCTTTCTCTGCTTTTAATTTTCCCTGTTCAAGATCTTCTATCCAAAAAAGATCATTTTCATAACTCTTAATTGACCCAACAGTATAGGGGAAATACTTTATTTCAATTGATTTGAAAAATAAAAATGCTCCGCATAAAAAAATCATCAAAACAATAATCTTATAAAATTTTTTTTTATGATCATGTTTATCAATACCCTTAAAAAGTCCCATAAATATACTGATTGAAATTAAAAATATTCCCCACATAAGAAGAGTAATCCATTTAGAGGAAATTGAACTCAAAAAATAGATTCCTCCTACAATAAGTAAAATAGAAAAAAGATACTTCATATAATCCATCCACTTTCCTGCTTTTGGCAGAGAGGAAATAATGCCGGTGAATGTCCCCACCAGTATAAAAATTACACCCATACCCAGAGAGAAAACAAACATAATCAAGAAACCCATCAATAGATCCCGGGTCTGGCTTATCCAGGATAAGATGGCAATTAAAACCGGTCCGGCACATGGTGCTGCAATAATCCCCGCCACACCGCCGATAATCAAGGAGCCGATAATCTGGCTTTTGTAGCCACCGGCCTGGACCTTTGATGAAATAGATGTCGGAACCGGAATTTCAAAAAGCCCTGCCAGGCTCAATCCCATTAAGATAAAAATACCTGCGATTATCACAACCACTACAGGATTTTGAAACGAAGCTCCGATCATTGAACCGGATGCAGCGGCCAACACCCCCAGCGTAGAGTAGACAAGCCCCAGTCCCAGAACAAAAAAAACGGATAGATAAAATCCCTTGAGTTTACTCCCCTTGGCCTGGGAACCGATATATCCCATTATGATGGGAATAACGGGATATACACAGGGAGTTAAACTGGTTAGAAATCCAAGGGCAAATGCCAGCAAGAAGAGAAGTACAGATTGTTTCTCCAGCTCCTCGGTCAATAATCTTACAATTTTTTTTAAAAACAACTCTTTCTCAGGCTTTTTTCCCTGAGTCGTCGAGGTTCTCTCTATTGAGGGAATCCAATCGGTATTACTGTTTACCTCATTGTTCGTCTGGACAAAGGACTTTTCGATCGGAACAATGATATCCTGAGAATCCAGTGCAAAACACATTTCCCGGGGCTTTTCCTGACAAATTTGATAACCAACAGTGAATTTCAAATTGATCGGAGAAGTGATATCCCTACTCGAAATGATCTGGACCTTTACCTCAACTTTATCTTTGAATACCATTTCATCCGCATAGGCCACGCCTATTGGAAAGTTTACCTTTTTTACTTTTACATAATCATTTTTTTCAACTTTAATTTTGAAAAAATTATTTTTCAAATCAGTAATATGATGATCGACAGGTACCTCTATGGTAAAAACAATCATTCCTTTTTCATACAAAACCCGGGTGCTAATTTCCGGTTCGGCTGCAAATGAATCTCCAAAAAAATCATTCTGTGCTTTAACAAATAAAAACAAACTCAGAATAAACAATATAATAAAAAATCTTTTTCTATTCATAATTGTTATATTTTAACAAACAATATTTTAAAGTCAATAACTCTAAAATTGAAAATATTAAGATTTTGATTTTACATTTTAATTAAAATATTGTATAAAATATTATGGCTGAATTTAATGATAATAATAATTGTTTTGTATGCGGAATAAAAAATAAAATAGGACTTAAACTAAAGTTTAGATATATTAAAAAATCTGATCTGGTTAAATCTGATATCATATTCCAGGACCATTTCCAGGGTTGGGCTAATGTTGTTCATGGAGGCTTGATTTCAACAGTGTTGGACGAAATAATGATAAAAACAGCTGAAATAAGAGGATTGAAATGTGTTACAGCTGAAATCAACATTAATTTTAAAAAACCTGCTTTAACTAAAACCAAATATATACTAAATGGTAAAATTAAGGAGATAAGAAGGAAAATAATCTTTACAGAGGCAAGTATCCAAGATCTAAATAATATAACCATTGCTACAGCTAATGCAAAACTTTTTATTATAAATTAGATTTTAAAGGTCTGCTTCTTAAATAATTTTTATATAAAGCAAAAAAAGGAGGAAAAATGTCTTATAAAGGTATTTCAGATTTCAGGAGTGATACAGTTACAAGGCCCACTGAAGAGATGAGAAAAGCAATGTATAATGCAGAGCTTGGAGATGATGTTTTAGGGGATGATCCAACTGTAAAAAAATTGGAAGAGATATCATCAGAAAAATTAGGTAAAGAAGCGGGGCTTTTTGTTCCCTCAGGTACAATGGGCAATACTATTGCATTAAAAATAGCTGCTGGTGAAGGTAAAGAAGTTATTCTCGAAGAGAAATGCCATATACTTAATTATGAGTCAGGAAACATCTCAAGAATAGCAAAGAGTTTACCACGTGCACTCCCCTCAAATAGAGGAGAAATCCCTTTAGATTTAATAGAAAAAAATATTCACACAACTCTAAGAGATCATATACCAGAGACAAAAGTCATCAGTCTTGAAGATACTCACAATAACTGGGGAGGAAGCATTTTAAGCCTTAATTATTTAAAAGATGTAAAATCAATCGCTGATAAACATCATTTACATATGCACCTGGATGGTGCAAGAATATTCAATGCAAGTGTAGCTCAGAAAATTGATGTTAAAGAAATTTCAAAATATTTTGATTCAATAATGTTCTGCCTTTCAAAAGGACTTTCAGCCCCGATTGGCTCTATACTTACAGGTTCAAAAGAATTTATCAAAGAAGCAAGGTTTATAAGAAAGTATCTTGGAGGCGGAATGCGTCAGGTTGGGATAATTGCTGCTCCAGGTATTATTTCTGTTGAAAAGATGATTGACAGACTCGAAGAGGATCATGTTAGAGCTAAAAACCTGGCTGAGAAAATAATAGACATAAAAGAAATTGATATAAATTTTGATGAAGTTAAAACAAACTTTATAATATTAAAACTCAAAACAATGGATTCATTAACATTTCTTAAAAAATTAGAAAATAAAAGAGTATTAGCATTACCTCTCAGCAATGAGCTCGTAAGAGTGGTTACACATAAAGACATTGATGATTCAGATATAGATATAGCAGCAAAAGCAATAAGGGAAATCTTTGTATAAACAATATTACAAAAAAACCAGGCGACGACCGGATTCGAACCGATGAATAGCGATTTTGCAAACCGCTGCCTTACCACTTGGCTACGTCGCCAATTAATGGAGCGGGAAACGGGATTCGAACCCGCGACATCGACCTTGGCAAGGTCGCGCTCTACCACTGAGCTATTCCCGCTCTAAAAGAAGATTAAGAATAATAAAAAATCAAACTTTTGTCAAGTAGGGGTTTGATTTAGTTGAATGGTTTATTGGTTGAATAGTATTTCCTTTATCAGTTTAAGTTTGAGTTTAAGTATGAGTTTTGCTTATGCTTAATCTTAATCTTAACCCTACCTCTAACCCCTGACCACGATTTTGCTTCTTTTATTTACTTTTGCCTTTTTCCTTTTTACTTGTTACTTGTTACCCATCTACTCATCCACACATCTACACATCATACCCTATAAAATAATTTTTTTTGTTGACAAATAACAAAAATTGTATTACTATATTAATACAATTGAATTTAAGCGAGGTGAATATGATCAAATTCAACATTAATGAAGCTTCACCTGTTCCATTATATCAACAAGTCAAACAGGCTATATTATTAGATATAGTATCAGAAAAGTTAAATGAGGGAGACCAGCTGCCCTCTATAAGAGCTCTTGCAAAAATATTGAAACTTAATCCTAATACTGTAGCAAAAGTATATTACACTCTGGAGGAAGAGGGTTTTATTGAAGGAAAAAGAGGAAGCGGATACATGGTAAAAGTTCTGAAATCCCGCATTGATAAGTTAAAAATTTCCATTATTGAAGCTGAATTGAAAGATTTTTTGGAAAAAGCATCTTGCCTTGGTTTTAAAAAAAAAGATATATATAACTTAATAGGGAGGCTATTGAATGATAAATAATGAAATAATAAAAGTTAAGAACTTAAATATTAATTTCAACAAACACATGGTCATTGATAACCTTAGCGTTTCGTTTAACAAAGGAGAGACTGTACTAATTACAGGCAGAAACGGATCAGGTAAAACGACTTTTTTAAAATGTCTGGGTGGTGTTATTTTTCCAGACTCTGGTCTGATTCAATTTGGAAATAAAGTCTCAAAAAGAAAAATCGGGATCATCTCTGACAAAATGAGTCTGCTCGAAGATTACACCCTGGAACAAGGGATTGCATTTCATTCTGAGATCTTTGGAATCGATAAATTCAACTTTTCCTTGATCGATCAGCTCAATCTTAAGCATGAACGCAAGATCAAAACTCTCTCAGCAGGAGAAAGAGCGATATATCACCTATCCCTCATCATTTCCCAGAAGCCGGAACTACTTCTTATTGATGAAATTATACATATGATTGATGCATACATAAGAGAACTATTCCTTGAGGCACTGATCGAACTAATCAATGATGTAAATACAACCATAATAATGGTGAACCACACCTTTTCTGAAACTGGAAGAATCCCGGAAAGAATACTGATTATGGAACAGGGAAAATTTATTCTTGATGAGAAAAGAGAAAACTTAAATAAAAAGATAAAAAAAATCATAACACACAAAGAAATAGAAGAGGATATTCCTGTTTTATTCAAAAAGGAGTCATCAATCCAGAAGGAATTTTATATATATCCTTTTAAAGAAGAGCTCAATTCAAAATACAAATATGATTTTCAGGACATAAGTTTAACTGAAATAATAAAATCATTCATAGGAGGCTGTTATGCTAAAGAAAGAGTTTAAAGAAGTTTTTAAACAAATGCTTTATTTTCTTTTAATCATTTTTTTCATCCTTTGTGCAGAATTTATAGAAAGGCTTATTTCAAAATCCACATTCCAATTCTTCGACTCTTTTTTTCCCATATTTCAATTTGGAATCCTCTTTATGGCTTTCTTTTTTGGAATTTCGCTTTTTTCAAGTGAGGTCAGACAAAAGGGAACTGAATATGTTTTATCATTCCCCTATTCCAGGTTGAAGCTCCTTTGTATTAAAATAGCACCCCGAGCTATTGCAATGATCCTATTTTACCTGTTATATATACTATTCTATTATCTTGGAGGGAAAAATATCTCAATTATTGCAATAGTGTCATTCTCTTACTTCTTTTTTGCTCTCTTTTTGATTTCTATTTCCTTTTCAAGTGTGAAGGATAACTTCCTTGTTAATGCAATTACAGTTCTATTTGTTTTTTCAGGATTTTTAGCACTTGTTTATGCAGTTTATTCTATTGGACATGTGCTTAAGGGGTATGGTCTGTTCTGTTTTCCATTTAAATCTATATTTATGGCTGGTGTGAGCTTTGTAGAACCTAAATTCACCTTTTTTGTAATTCTTTTCCTTGTGCTTCCATTTGTTATATCATTTGTTTTAGCATTCAAAAAATTCGATATCAGGTCCTGTTCAATTTTTAATAAAAGATACGTAAAATTATTTATTCCAACCTTTATAGCAGGATTAATTCTATCTATCTTTTTTGCCTATTCTGGGATACATAATCCATACAGAGGTTACTATCTAACTGGAAATCATAAGCTTATTGAAACCAACTATTTTAGTACATATATATATGATCATAATAGTGTGATTAAGTTAGATAAAATCATTGAACCATATTTCTGGAGTTCTGTTGAAGATGAAAAACATATTTATATGTCTGATCGATCCGAAAAAGACGGATATAAGGTGCAAAGCTTAAATAAAACAAACAATCATATTGAAACCATTTATACTGCTAACAAAAAAAATCGATTATCCTGGAGATTACAAAAATATAAAGACGAAATTATACTCTTTGAATGGAAAAAGAGAGAGAGCCCATATTCAACAAATATTGATAAAGTTCGCTCATTAATTCTTATAAATACTGTAACAAAAACAATAAATAAAGTGAAACCAAAATTCCGAAACAAAGGGAGACATCAATCTTCAATTCTTTTTGGGATTTATGAAACAGGTAATGAGAGATTATGGCTGGAATATTTCTATGTGCAAAAAAATCTATATCAGATAGTTGAAGTAAATAAGCATGGGAATGTTGAAGAGATTGGAAAATCGAAAAATCCTCCTCTATATGTGAATAACATGCTGATTAAAACTGATGAACAAGGCATGATTTTTGAAAGCCTCACACAAAAAGAAAAGAAAATTATTAAAAGAATTCCGGAAAAGAGGACTATTCATTTCAATCCTAGGTGGTTTAGACCAAACCTGAATCAGAAAAAAAAGAGATTTGTATATGGAAGTGTATGGGATATGAAGAAGAAAAAAAGGGAAAATTTAGTTGTTATAGATCTTGATAATTTCAAAATTAAAGATATTAAAACAGATTTTGAACTGAATGGATATCTAAGAGTTTTTAATTCAGGTATTGCATATTTTACTCAGGTTAACTTTAAAAACAACATGGTTAAAGCCTTATATAAAATTGATGGAGAAAAAATAAAGCTTTTAAAAAGATTTAAAAATGTCAAAAAATTCGAACAAGACTCCTCCTTTGAAATATTCAGCTCAGGAATAGTTATAAGAAAAAGGGGAAAAGTATCTGTTTTTAGTTTGCCTGATTTAAAAGAACTAAAATTTAAAAAATTGTATTAAGCCTAAATACTTTCCTGAAATCCTTAGGAGATAGGAGTTGACTGGTTTATTGGTTGAATAGTTTAGTAGTTCTTTTTTTTTCACTCTTCACTTTTTCCTTTTTACTTTTACCTTTTTACTCATCCACCCATTCACTCGTCACTTCTGAATTGTGTCAAGTTTACAAGAATACATGCACCGTCACCCTTCCTTCATTTTGGTTGATTGGACTAATAGTTTATTGGTTGAATGGTTTAGTAGTTCTTTTCTTAACTCAAAACTTAACACTTAAAACTCAACACTAAAATTACTAAATCCCAGTTCCCAAATCCCAGATCCTATTTTTACCTTTTTACTTGTAAAGATTTCAACCCCCGTCCCCGTTTATTTTTCTTAATAAGGTTAATCTTTTTTCTGTTTAAGGAGAGAAAGTATTTCTTTAAACTTAGGCTCATTACGGATGGGATCCAAATCCTTGTCATTTTCTAATAGAGATGGCCTTTTAAACCCTGAATCAACTGCCATTTTAAGGGTTTTGAGTGCCTTTTGTTTTAAATTATTTAATGAATAAGTGCATGCCATGTTGTAAAGGATTGATGTGTAAAAATAAAATTTTTTGCTGGATTTTACGCCGATTTTGTAATAAATAATTGCTCTGTTATAGTCCTTTTCCTTTAAATGATTGTCTCCCCAACACCGGGCCCTATCACCAAGCGTAAACAGAAGCCGTTCAGTGAGACTTCTGTCGTAACCATTATCATTTTTTGTACCATTCTCCAGTTGGTGAAGTTTTATATCAAAAAAAATCTTGTTCATATTGACTTCATTTGGGGGCGTATTTTTAATGATGTTAAATGCACGGGAAAAATTTCGTTTGAATCCTCGCTCTTTCTTCAATCGTTTCTTCTCTGCTTTATAGAATGTTTTATAAGCCTTCTTTTTTCTCAATTGATCAATCTTGTTTTTAATTTTTGAGATTTCCTTCCACTCTTTGTAAGTTTCAACAATAAATTGATACCCATGTACAGCAAAATAGATGTTCCCTGATTTTTCGAGGGCTTGCATTTTTGCCAGATCTCTTTCAAATAGGGATTGTATCAGCATATCATTTCTTTTTATAATTCCCTTTCTCATTCCCTGTAATTCCATCCAATCCATGGCTTCGGTACATAAAGGTTTGGGAGGATAACGATGATCCCCATCGTAATATCTTATGTGGTGGATGACATCCAACTGATCAAATTTATGGTCCAGTTCATTCATCTCCAGATAATTAAAATCAGCAAAACCAATAAGACCATAGTATAGTGATGGTTTTATGTGTTCGGGTTTTATAACCACTGAGATCCCTGCCCCACATCCAATAATACCTCTGACCCGATTTTTTACAACACCGGATAAAATCGTTGCACCTCTGGATCCACCGGAAAACCCAGTGGTATAGACACGATTTCTATCTATATTAAACCGACCTATTATATCTTGCCATACCGCTTTCATCGCTGCAACAGATCGGTTTAACGGACCATTTCTTGAATTATTTGATCCAACCATTATATATCCATATAAATCCGCTGCTTCTTTGAAATACCCCAAGGGGACCCATCCCCTTGCTGCTGGATCCAATGCAAATAATAGGGGCCATTTTTTATAACTTGCAGGTGAATAGTTTTTTGGAAGATAAAGGGCATAACTTTGTTCTGGGTTTTGTTTACAGACCACCTTATTAATAACTATTCCTGTTCTAAATTCGTCATTTATGTTACCTGAAAGTAATGGCGTTAACACAAGAAAAAGAAAAAATAAATATGGGAAATAAATTTCATAGGAAATTTTTTTTTTAATCACATTGAAATATTAAAGAAATTATGATTGATTGTCAATAGACGAATTGGCTCATTAAAAATCTTGTACAAATCCTTATGAATAGATAGTTTTGGTGTCATTTTTTTTAACTCAAAACTGTTTTTTGGTTGAACAGTTGATTGGTTTAGTAGTTCTTTTTTTTTCACTCTTCACTTTTTCCTTTTTACTTTTACCTTTTTACTCATCCACCCATTCACTCGTCACTTCTGAATTGTGTCAAGTTTACAAGAATACATGCACCGTCACCCT